>Ga0224496_10000046_pt1 | contig 91994 bp, 95 predicted proteins | sample SF_Jul11_sed_USG_2_FD_168127 | JGI IMG/M metagenome (GOLD analysis project Ga0224496, IMG submission 168127) | Sediment microbial communities from San Francisco Bay, California, United States - SF_Jul11_sed_USGS_8_1 | ecosystem: Environmental > Aquatic > Marine > Sediment | place: USA...
TTTGGCAGTCGCCGGTTTGAAGATTTTCAGAAGCATTTAGGTATTGCCCGCAATATCCTCACCACACGTCTCAATAAACTCTGTGATAAAGGCATTCTGGAACGTGCACCAATAAAAGAAGGTGCAAAAAGGCACGAATACAAACTCACGCTGATGGGGCGTGATCTGCACATTCTATTGATTGCATTAACTCAATGGGGTGATCGTTGGTTACAAACTGATGAGGGTGCGCCGGTAAAATTTGTTGAACGTGCCACAGGTGAAGAAATTGCTGATGTGGTCATTCTTAGCAAAGATGGGCGGGAAATTAAACCGCGTGATCTGGCTTTGATCCCGGGGCCGGGTGCAAGTTATGAAACAAGAGAGCGTTTGCGATTGTTATCGGTTGCCTGGGAAAATCAAAAAAAATAAATTAAAGATATCCGTGGAAGCAGAAATTTATCTACCCCCGATTGTTCCCTGTATTTATAAAAAATAACTCGACAACGAGCATTATATGGCTGAGCCATTCAAGAATTTATTAAATAAAAAAGTGATTGAAGGTATAGCCGGACATTTTAAAAAACAGTGGGTTGATTTTGATGTCAATGGATTTGTGACAATGGCAACTAAAAATCTGGACACACTTGAATTAAAAGCTCGTACAGATCGTATTGCCGAGACCATGGCCGAGTATCTTCCTGCAGATTTTGAACAAGCGGGTAACATCATGTTAGCCAGTCTGGGTTCTCCATTAGTAAATGATCTTTCTGCGGGTAAGATTGATGACGAGGGTATCGCCGGTTGGGCTATTATGCCGATGACGCATTATGTGGGATTGCATGGTCATAATCACTTTGATTTATCGATGATGTTGTTCAAGGAAATGACACGGCGAGCATCTGCAGAATTTGGTATTCGTTTTTTTCTACTGAAATCACCTGTAAAAACATTATCAGTTTTGAAAGGCTGGACAAAAGATAAGGATCGACATGTACGCCGATTAGTATCTGAAGGTATCAGACCCCGACTGCCCTGGTCGATGAACTTGCCGCTATTTATCAAAGATCCTTCACCTGTGATAGAAATACTGGAATTGCTCAAAGATGATAATGAAGAATATGTGCGGCGTTCGGTTGCAAATAACTTAAATGATATTGCTAAAGATCATCCTGATCTTGTAGCAGAAATAGCTGCGCGATGGCTGCAGGACGCAAGTCAATCGAGGAAAAAATTAATTCGTCATGCCTGTCGTACATTGATTAAAAACGGACATAAAAAAACATTAGCAGTGTTGGGTTATAAACCGGCTAAAATCAAGCAGGTCAGTATTGATATGCTGACACCGGTAGTTATGTTTGGTGATGCTTTAGAGTTTACGTTGTCAATGTGTTCGAATGCTAAGAGTGATCAGGCATTGATGATTGATTACATCATTCATCATCAGAAGGCTAATGGATCAACTTCACCGAAGGTGTTTAAATGGCGTACTACAACACTACCGGAAAACAAGGTGCTTCGCTCAACAAAAAGACATGTCATCAAAAAAATTACCACACGTGTGTACTATCCCGGAGTGCATAGGGTAGAAGTAATGATCAACGGCGTTCCCATGGCTGCGGCTGATTTTTTGTTAGTGATGCAGTAGCACTATAAATGATGAAAGCGTTTTTTAATGGCCTGTTCTTATTAATCATTCTTTATTCAGTTAATGCAACTTCAAAAGATGCAGAATGGCAACTGGGTGCAGGTTTGGCTAGCTTTAATTTAAATTTATATCCTGGCTCTGCAGATAAAAAAGATTATATTCTGCCTGTTCCTTACTTTACTCTAGTGACAGACAAGCTTGAGATTGATCGTGGAATTCGAGGTTTTCTTTTTAAGTCTGATCGCATCGTGTTGGACGTGAGTGCTGATTTTGGTGTGCCGGTAGATAGTGATGATAGCCGAGCACGTGTCGGCATGCCTGACCTTGACACTATATTGCAGGTCGGCCCGTCATTAGAGTATTTATTTACAAATCTTAGAAGAGATATGGTGGATGTCCGTTTTGAATTACCGTTAAGGGCAGCTATCGCTTCAGATATTAAACACACCAGCAATGAAGGCTGGTTATTGGAGCCACGTTTCAGTATAGAAAAACGAAGAATGCTGAAGTCAGGTCTGGCGATGAAATTCACTCTAGGAGTTAAATACGGTACACGTGATTTCCATGCCTATTATTATGATGTGGCACCGGGCTTTTCTACAGCTTCGCGGCCTGCCTATGTATCAGAAAAAGGCTATGGTGGTTCATTCGCTAGTTTACGAGCTAGCTGGCGTGAGGGTGACTGGATCTGGTGGACATTTTTACGCTACCAGAACTTAAATGGCGCTGTCTTTGAAGACAGCCCTTTAGTCGAACAGAAGGGCTATTACCTGATTGGTGTGGGTTTTGCGTGGGTGTTTGCGCAGAACTTGTGAGGTGGTGATTCTTCATGAGTTGGTGAGTGGCTATAACAGTGTTTTCTAATATTGCGATCTGTCTGGAATATATAACCGTCCATATATATTGTTGCTATTTGTTGAAATTCCTAGACGGTTCATTTGTATAATTGACAGTCTTTGGATAAACATGGAAAACATTGTATATGGCACTCGGTGAAAATATAACTTGATTATATTAAGTTTTCTAATCAATTAAAAACAAACATGAAGTCATCTAACTTTGTATTTTTAAATCGAGAATCATTGCCGGCAATCGCTGTTATTCTATCTATGGTATTTTGGCTGATAGATGCTGTAATTGATGTACTGTATTTTGAGGAAAATGAAACTCTTGTAGAAAGCCTCATATTTCCCGATGCCATTGAATTATGGATGAGATTGTTGGTTGTTTTTTTGTTAATTTCATTTTCATATTATTCAAAATATTTATTAATATCGCATATAAACATCTCCAACGAGCTGACAGAATATAAAAACAAGCTGGAAGATCTTGTTAATGAACGAACTGAGGAATTGAAGGTTAAAAATGGACAGCTTGAAAAAGAAATCAAGATAAGAAAAGATGCAGAAGAAAGGCTTGGGGTATTGGTCATTACAGACCCCCTAACGTTGTTATATAACAGAAGAAAATTCAATGAAATATTGAGTTATGAAATTGCCAGAGATCGACGTTATAAAAGTGGATTGTCACTAATTTTTTTTGATATTGATTATTTTAAAAAAGTTAATGATACCTATGGCCATGAAGTTGGCGATAAGGTACTAAAACAATTTTCTACAATAATTAAAGAATCGATCCGAGATTCCGATTTGTTTGCACGCTGGGGTGGAGAAGAATTTGTTTTATTAATCTCAGACAGTGATCCAGAAAAAGCGCGGTCAATTGCAGAGAAAACCCGACATTTGATTGAAAATACAGAATTTGAGACAGTAGGAAAGATTACAGCGAGTTTTGGTGTTGCCAGTTTGATGGGCGATGATGATGAAAGAACACTGATTAATCGTGCAGATAATGCGTTATACCTGGCAAAAGAAAACGGAAGAAATCTTGTCGTCGTTGCAGACGATTAAGTTTTATTCAGAAAACAGAAATGTAAAGCCTGGATAATTCAGGTTTGTTTCTTAAACATTAAAATATTACATTTCGTGTAGCATTACATTGTCCTGGAATGTTATCCCAAATTCTTGCAAACTTATTGTCAGTATCTATGATGTTTAAGGATTGTCAGGATCTGCAGAACCGGCCTGCTCCCAAATACCATAAACACATTTCAGTAGTGAAGTTCCGCTTTTGATGTATGTGCCAGTTGGGAAACTTCGATTGTTAAAATAACAAACAGGCTCACCGGGCATTTCCTGGCGTAACACTTCGGATTCACTGCTGTTTTCATCTGCGATGGGGGAAGTGTTTAACTCAGGGTCAGGCGCGCCGACATCCTGGGTGTGTTTGAGTTCAGTCATGATTTGATCTCCTGGTTAAAATTGAAACATTAGCCACCAGAATTAGTTACGGAGAATTTAATTCTTACTCCACCAGTGGTTTTTATGTTCCTTGTTAAGTTGACGTAATTGCTCATAAAGTTCACGTTCCTTTTCAGTGATCTTCTGTGGAATGTTAATCATTATACGGATTTTTAAATCACCCCTGCCGATGTTATTCATCACAGGTAAGCCTTTGCCGCGTAAGCGCAAAATTTCATCCTGTTGTGTTCCGGGCGGTACTTTTACCGTAATATTTTTATCCAGTGTCGGAATGTCAAGTTGAGTCCCTAATACTGCATCAGTCACATTAATTGCTCTTGTACACCAAAGATCCGCGCCGGATCTTTGAAAACGATTATCGTGTTCTGTTGTAACAATTACATAAAGATCACCTGGTTTGCCACTGGTTGTTGGTGAGGGCATACCATGGCCTGGGATACGTAATGCCATGCCATCTTCAGCACCTTTGGGTATTTTAATTTTGAGTGATTCTTCTTTGTCCAGCTGGCCCGTGCCGTGACATTTTTTGCATGGTTTATCAATGAAAATTCCCTGGCCATGACAGGTAGGGCATACGCTGATTTGTTGAAATACCATCTGGCTTTTGTCTTTGGATGTTTTTTTTGAAATCACCTGCTGACCAGTACCACCGCAGGCTTCACACTTTCTTGGCTTGCTGCCGGCTTCCGCTCCAGATCCCTGACAGGCTGAACAGGTGATCGGATGATTCAGGCGAATGGACTGCTCACTGCCATTATTAATGGCATCCAGACTGACTCGTACTTGTACTTCAATGTCACGGCCCTTTTCCGGGCCTCGTCGTTGGTGGCGAAAAAAACGGTCAAAAATTTCACCGTCACTCCCTCCGAATTCAAAACCAAAATCCATGCCGCCGAAAATGTCATCAAAATTCATGCCACCGAACAGGTCTTCCGCGGAAAAATCAGCAACGCCTGCAAAACCACCGGAGTCATATTTGGCACGTTTTTCAGGATCAGAAAGTATGGCGTAGGCCTCAGCTATTTCCTTGAACTTTTCCTCAGCATCAGCAGCCTTGTTGCGATCTGGATGAAACTTCAAAGCCAGTTGTCGAAAAGCATTTTTAATGGCTTTCTGGTCTGCATCACGAGCAACACCTAAAACTTCATAATAGTCACGTTGGCTTATGGCCATAGTGTTGACAGACCTCAGGGTGTCTCTTCATAGTCGGCATCAACCACGTTTTCGTGGTTGCCCGTAGTCGCCCGCCCGCTCGGAATGTCATCGGCTTTTCGTTCTTTGTAGACACCCGACCCCGGTTGCTGAGAATAAACCGCTATGCCCGCTTCTTTCACCACCTCGGTGAGTTTTTCGGCTTTTTCACTGGCCAGTCGCGCATCTTTACTGTTAATTGCTTCCCGGGTTTCGTGCATGGCGGTCTGCAGTTTGTTACGCATTTCTTCGGTGAGTTTGTCGCTAAAGTCAGCCAGTAGTTTTTCCGCCTGATAACAGACACTATCAGCGGTATTTAATTTGTCAGCTTCTTCACGACGCTGTTTGTCTGCTTCGGCATATTGTTCTGCATCTTTGATCATGCGTTCTTTTTCCGCTTCCGGCAGGCGCGTCGAGCCGCTGATAGTGATGGACTGTGATTTGCCGGTGGCCTGATCTTTGGCGGTGACATTGAGAATGCCGTTGGCATCAATGTCAAATGTGACATCCACTTTGGGGATGCCACGCGGCGCTGGCACCAGGCCTTCGAGATTGAATTCACCAAGGCTGGTGTTGTCGCTCGACATTGGCCGCTCGCCCTGAAAAACATGGATGGTGACAGCGGTTTGCATATCGGCGGCCGTGGTAAATGTTTCGGTATGTTTAACCGGGATAGGAGTGTTGCGAGAAATTAGTGAGGTCGCCACGCCACCCAGTGTTTCTACTCCTAGCGTTAATGGCGTGACATCGACCAGAACAATATCACCGACTTCGCCGCTGAGCACGCCAGCCTGAATAGCAGCACCGCTGGCCACACACTCCATAGGGTCGACACCCATTTCAGCTTTGCGCCCAAATATATCTTCAAAAAATTGGCGCACCGCAGGCATGCGTGTAGGGCCGCCGACAAAAACGATGCGGTCAATGTTAGTAGGCGTAACACCAGCATCTTTTAATGCCTGATCGATCGGGTCACGACAACGTTCGATGACTTCTCTAACCTGGCGTTCAAGTTCGGTTCGATTGAGATCCATTTCCAGGTGTTGTGGCTCGCCGCCCGAGGCTGACAGGTAGGGCAGGCTAATGTGTGTACTGGTGCTGGTGGAGAGTTCAATCTTGGCAATTTCTGCCGCTTCCCTGAGTCGCGCCATGGCTTTGATATCGTGTTTGATATCAATACCAGATTCATTACGGAAACGTTCGGCCAGATAATCAAGTAGCTTCTGATCCATGTCAGTGCCGCCCAGTTGGGTGTCGCCACTGGTGGCTTTGACTTCAAACACGCCTTTGCCAAACTCCATAATGGTGACATCAAGTGTGCCACCACCAAAGTCGATAACTGCAATTTGCAACTCTTCTCCGATTCGGTCAAGACCGTAGGCCAGTGAAGCGGCGGTTGGTTCATTCACCAGCCTTGTCACTTCGATGCCGGCAATATGGCAGGCATCCTTGGTAGCACTGCGCTGGTTATCGTCAAAGTACGCGGGTACAGTGACTACGGCTTTTTCGACTTTTTCGCCGAGAAAAGCTTCAGCGTCACGTTTAATTTTTTGTAGTAGAAAAGCAGATAATTGTTCTGGGGTGAAGTCTTTACCGCGCAGGGTGATTTTTTCACGCCGCCCCATTTTACGTTTGAAGCCAGAGGTGGTACCGTCCGGATTTGCCGATGCCTGCCGGCGTGCTGCCTCACCGGTCAAGGTCTGGCCGTCCTGAGTGATGGCTACATAGCTCGGAAAGGCTTTGCCTCCCATGCTGATACCTTCAGCGCTGGGGATGATGACCGGGCGACCACCGCGTAATACTGCAGCAGCAGAGTTTGAAGTTCCTAAATCTATGCCGATAATAGCCATAACATACCTCCTGATAACTCAAGATCGGATCCAATTAGTTACGGTGTTACACTTATAGATGTAACATCAGGCTGGACAGATAATCACTACAATATGGCCAGTAAAACTATTAAATTTGATTCATATCAACAGGGAGTGAATGACGCAATGACTGGATTAGAATAAAGAAAAAATAAATCCTGTTTCTATCATCTAACCAGTAACAAAGGACATTTCAGTGTATTAAGCATTTCTCTTATTTCTTTGCTCTGCTTAATCAACGCATCCTCCAGAGGTAGAATCACTAAGCCTGTTTTTTGTTTTCCTATCAGTGAAACAATATTTAAAATGTTATATGAATCGATGTGCTGACAATCTACTTTGATGTTATCAATGGATAACTGTTGTTTGATCAGCGCTTCACAATCGTTATTTAAGGCTAATACTTTAAGCTCATGCAAATCGCCTTTGCCAGCCAGTAATTTAACAATATAAGCTGATTTTTGTGCCTGTTTCGATCCATCGTAGAGCATTACGGCCGGGTTAATTAGGTCATCTAATCTGGCATGTTGACCGGGTTTAAGTGAGGAATATTTTTCCGGCAGAATAACTACGATCTGGAAGTTATAAGACTCACTTAGTGCGGTCTCTATTCTGGAGCCTTTTGCGGTTCTGAAAGAACAGGCAACATTGGCTAACTGCGAAAAATCCTGAATAATTTTGCGCAATGTTTCAGCATGTTGTTTTAGATGCCGGGCTATCTGTTCGCTATTCAAGTTTCTAGTATGGGCGGTAGGAAAGGTGATTTCACGACTGAAGGGCAAATTGGCAATTTGTTGCAAGTCGGAATCTTCGGTAAAAAGCCCACATAGTTCTGCATTGAGTTGTGATGCCAGTTTAACCAGAGACTCGATAAGCGAAGATCCATCTCCGTCAAAGTTCAGGCTGACCAGCATCCGATCTGTATTTTTTTTAATCTCGTTGCTCATCATCGTCATCGGATTTAGATTGTTTAGAAAATTTCTGACGTTTACGATTCATCTCAATCAGTTGTTTTTGTACTCTGCCATTGATTGAGTCATCAGGAAAGATTCCTTTGTCATCAGATTCACCAGCCGTATTTCCAGTCAGTAATTCCATGACCTGATCAATTCGCTCAACTGCGTAAACGTTAAATTGCCCATTCTTTACCGCTTCAACGACATCTTTACGCAGCATCAGATGTTTGACATTGGCTGCTGGAATAATCACACCCTGCTTTCCAGTTAATGTTCGGGCCTGACAGATATCAAAAAATCCTTCTATTTTTTCGTTAACACCACCAATCGCCTGAACCTGGCCAAGCTGATTAACTGAACCGGTGATGGCAAACGACTGGTCAATGGGTAATTTCGATAAAGCGGAAAGCAGTGCACATAACTCGGCTACTGATGCGCTATCACCTTCGACCATGCCATAGGACTGTTCAAAGACCAGGCTGGCGGAAAGTGACAATGGTTGATCCTGGACATAATGATTGGCGAGATATGATGACAGGATTAAAACGCCTTTTGAATGTATGGAGCCGCCCAGATCAGATTCTCTTTCTATATCTATCACCTTGCCCGAGCCTAATCTTGCTGTGGCGGTGATTCTTGATGGTCGGCCAAAGGCGTAATCACCTAACTGGATGATAGACAGACCATTGACCTGTGCAATTTTTCCGCCCTCTGTTTCGAGCAGATAGTTGCCACGTAAAACCTGTTCATGAACACGTTCACGAATTTGATCGAGACGTCGAATACGAGTATCGAGTGCATGTTGAACATCATCTCGGCAAACAACCTGATGCCCGGATTCGCCAGACCAGTAATCGGCCTCTCTTAGTACATCAATAAGATCGCCTTTATGCAGAGATAATTTTTCTGCATCCTGGGCTTCTCGGGCCGAGTTCTCAATGACTAATGCAACTGCGCCCTGATCAAAAGGTTTAAATTTTTTTTCTCGCTGTAGTTCTGCAATCATTTGTGAAAAAAGAAGAGTGTTATTGGTGTTTCGATCAATATCCTCTGAAAAATCAGCAGCTACCTTGAATAATTGATTGAACTCGGGGTCGTATTTTTTAAGCAGATAATATAACCATCGGTCGCCAGTGATAATGACTTTAATATCGATGGGTATCGGTTCTGGCTCTAATGATATGGTGCTGGAGATACTCAGCATTTTTTCCAGAGACTCTATGCGTACATCATGAGAACGTAAGGCACGTTTCAAACCCTCCCATGCAAATGGTGATGTCAGTACCCGGCGCGCATCGAAGATAAGAAATCCGCCATTAGCTCGATGCAAAGCACCGGCTTTTATTAAGGTGAAATCTGTTAACAGTGTACCAAATTGGGCGAGGTGCTCTATACGGCCCATTAAATTATTATAAGTTGGATTGTCTTCATAGATGACGGGTGCACCTTCAGTGGCGCTATTATCAACCAGGACATTAACCTGGAATCGTGAGAACGATGGTTTTTGTTTTTTAATGCCAATCATGGCAAGACTGGCAGCGGTGTAATCATCGCTTTCCTGATGCCTGAAAGCATCGACGTCTTCGATGATGGCATTCTTGATGTCATCGATATAACTAATGGCTTCAGGCAGGTCATTATATTTGAGGCGTAATTCATCAATAAACTGCTCGACGGTTAATTGTGAAATTTCGCGATCAAGTACTTTGATTTTGTTTCTTGCCTCACGTGCCCAGATTGGCAATTTACGTATAGCTGCACTGACATCCTTCTCCATGGCATTAATCTTCTCTTTTATTTCAGTCTGCTCTTTTTCTGATAATTTATCAAAATCATCCGGGGTAATAATTTTTCCATCTTTCATGGGGCCGAGCGTATAGCCACCCGGAGTACGTATTAAGGCAATGTTCTCGCTTTCAGATTTTTCAGCTAATTTTACAAATGTGGTCTCTTTGGTTGTTTCTAATTCATCGTTGATTTCTTTCACGCGGGCATTATATTCATCAGTCTCGAAAGCTGAAGGAATTGCACTCAGCAAGTCATCAATAAGATGCTGCATGTCATCACGTAATTTGCAGCCATAACCAGCGGGTAATTTTAAAATTTTTGGTTTATGTGGTGTTTCAAAATTATTGACGTAACACCAGTCGCTCGGTTTCTGTAAGTCTACGGCTCTGGCTTTTAGCAGCTGATTGACTACAGTTTGTTTGCCCAGTCCAGTTGATCCTGAAACAAATAAATTATAACCGTCATGGTTAATTCCGGTGCCGAATTTTAACGCACCAATAGCACGATCCTGACCGACAATTTCTCTGGAGTCTTCCAGATCATCGGTGGTGTTGAAATTCAGTGTGGACAAATCACATGCGTGATAAAGAACTTCGGGGCTTAATGATAAATTATTGTCCTTCATAATTTTCGACCACGTGTACAAGTGATTCATTCAATTAAAAACTTACATATTAAGTATGCTCCCATTTAACGTAATTAAAAGGGGATATGTTTTTTATTTATTATAAAAAAATCTGGTGTGTGGTTTTTTTATGAAGTAAGCGCACTAATCTATTCAATGTAAAATGATCACCTATAAGTTAAATTTATAATGATCAAATGCTTATAGATCTAATTTATAGTTATATAGGTGATTACCTGACAATCACTTTATCTGCGTTAAAAATTGTTTGGCAGTTCGGAGAAAAATAACTGTGACTAAATACGTTTTTTTTAAATGATTTATTAATATTGTGTATATATGATCCAGGTCATAATGCAGGGAATTAGTGGGTATCCAATATACTAATAAGGTGGTGTAATTTTTCATTAAATGAGACTAAAGGAGGATTGATGATGGCTATAGAACACAAAAAAGAGATTTCCAAAACATCTGGCGAAAAAGGCGAACATATGAACGCATTGAGTCGCTTCGATGATTTTGATCGTATGTTTGATGAGTTCTTTCCAAGAGGCTGGATGCGTCCATTTAGTTTTTCTCGTCCATCATGGAGTCACTTGCCGGCACCGTTTGAAGGTAGAACACCCAGTGTCGATGTAGTTGATCGTGATAACGAAATCTTTGTTAAAGCAGAGCTTCCGGGGGTTGATAAAAATGATCTTGAAGTCACCCTGACGGGGAATTCAGTCACTATTAAGGGCTCTACCAAGGCAGAAGAAAAAGAGGAAGAAGGTGATTATCATCGCTGTGAGATTTCTCAGGGATCTTTTTTGAGAACTGTTTCGTTGCCCAGTGAAGTGGATACCGATAAGGCCAAGGCCAGGTTTAAACATGGCGTTTTAAAATTAACCATTCCCAAAGTTAAAAAATCGACGCATAAGACCGTTAAAGTGGAATAACTGAGAGCACTACTTCTGTTTTTACAGGAGTAGTGTTTTGTTGTCGATGTGATTGTTCCTGCTTAATGAGGCAAGGTTAACATAGGAGGAGAAAGGTGGTGGGTTGGCAGTTATTCCGCATACTTTCATTGGCCATTATTGTCAGTTTTTTTGCTCATGCACAGGATAGTGGCATTGAGGGACTTCGACAAAGTGGCAAGGCTTTTTCTTCGGTAGCTAAACTGGTTTCGCCCTCGGTTGTTTTTATCCAGGTCGAAGCTAGTACGAGTGTTCATCATCCGGGTTCTTTCCCTTTTCCTTTCGATGACGACTTTTTTAAGCGTTTTTTTGGCGATTCTTTCCCCGGACTGCCGCCACGTAACGAATCCCCTCCGGATCAGTATCATACACAAAGTCAGGGATCTGGATTTGTGTTCAGAGTGAAAGACGGTCTGTTAAATGATAAGACCTATATCATGACTAATAACCATGTTGTCGAGGGTGCAGATAAAGTCAGTGTTAAATTCAAGGATGGTTATCAATATGAGGCTGAAATTACCGGACGTGATCCGCAATCTGATATTGCTGTTATAGAAATCGATACAGATAAAAGACAGGCATTGCAACTGGGTGACTCGTCAAAACTGGATGTAGGTGAATGGGTAATTGCTATCGGCAATCCTTTTGGGCTGAGTCATACGCTCACCGTCGGCGTGGTAAGTGCTACTGGTCGCACCAGTGTGGGTATTAATGACTACGAAGATTTCATCCAGACCGATGCCGCTATTAATCCGGGTAATTCAGGTGGGCCACTGGTCAATCTGGATGGTGAAGTGGTCGGTATGAATACGGCTATTTTTACCCGTACGGGTGGTTACATGGGCATAGGTTTTGCTATTCCGATTAATATGGCAAAAGAAATTGCTAATCAACTTATCGATAAAGGCGAAGTTTCGCGCGGCTATCTGGGTATCTCCATCCAGACGCTAACGGCAGAACTGGCGAAGGCTTTCGGCATTGAGCAGAACCAGGGGATTCTTATTGCCGAGGTCATCGAGGATTCAGCAGCGGCCAAAGCTGGTTTGTTACAGGGCGATGTCATTATCTCTTTTCGTGATAAACCTGTTACAGATGTAGGCACATTCCGTAATCAGATTTCGATGACACCGCCTGGCCAACGTGAGAAGCTGACCGTACTTCGTGATGGTAAGCAGCGTGATTTTGTGGTTACCATTGGCACACGCTCTGATGAAATCGTCATCGCTAAAGAACCGACTCAGAGCGCCAGTCAACTCGGCCTCACGGTGCAAACATTGACCGCCGATCTGGCAAAACAATTTAATGCCAAGGCCGGTGAAGGCGTTGTCGTGACCGAAGTTAAACGTGGCTCAGTGGCAGCGCTCGCGGGTATTAATACAGGTACTATCATTTTGCAGATTAATCGCAAGCCAGTTAAAACTGCAAATGAATTTAGCCGTGAAATCAATAAAGCAGATAAAGATAAAGGTGTGCTGTTGCTGATTCGTTCCGGGGACATGCAACGCTATGTATTGCTGAGCTGGTAAACGGTTTTGTCTGTTAACTTAATTTTTTTAAACACTCAAAATAGGCCATTTCATCAGGCATAACGTTATTCCTCTGTGCCAGCCATAAAGCCTCTCCTAGACATTCCATCATGGCGTGCTCGGCTTCATGCGCTGAACCCTGTTTCATAATGATGGCCTGATAAAGTGCCTTTATGCCAGTTGGACGGTCGGTACTGATCTGTTCGTGCAGGGCGATGTGCATGCTCATGTGCAGGAAGGGGTTTGTTTCACCGTGTTCAGGTGTGTAGTCTTTATTGAGTGCGGCTTGATTTTCTAACAGTGCATGATATTCGGGATGCAACTCAATAGTGTGGGCGATAATTTGCTGCATGGCATCCATTGGCGTTTTTTCCCGGTGTGCTTTCCAGCAGTCGAAAAAAACTTTACGCATTTGATCTCTGTTCTGGTTAAACATTATTCGGCTTTATCCTTGTATTCACAGAGGTCTTCGATTACGCAGGAACCACAGCGGGGTTTACGTGCGACACAGGTATATCGTCCATGCAGAATAAGCCAGTGATGTGCATCTTTGATAAATTCTTTGGGGACAAATTTCATTAATTTTTTTTCAACCTCGAGTACGTTTTTTCCGGGTGCTATTTTAGTACGATTGGCAACGCGGAAGATGTGGGTATCGACGGCAATGGTATGATGACCAAAGGCGGTGTTGCGTACCACGTTGGCCGTTTTTCTGCCGACACCGGGCAGGGCTTCAAGTTGTTGTTGCTGGTGCGGTACTTCACTGTTGTATTCATTCTGCAAAATTTTACAGGTTTTAATGATATTTGCCGCTTTGGTGTTGAACAGGCCAATGGTACGGATGTATTTTTTCAGGCCGTTTTCACCGAGCTGGTAAATCGCTGCTGGTGTATTGGCGACCGGGAACAATTTTTTGGTGGCTTTGTTGACACTGACATCGGTCGCCTGTGCGGAAAGAATCACGGCAATCAGCAATTCAAAAGGATTCGAATAATTGAGTTCGGTGGTTGGGTCAGGATTGTTGTTTTTGAGGCGTGAGAAAATCTCAAAGCGTTTCTGGGCATTCATTCGCTATGGGTTTACTGTACCGCAACTTCAGCCGGTTTTACCGGTGGACTGACTCTGATAGTCTGTTTGCTTTTATGTTTTTCGATACTGTTTTTGATGGCGATTAACAGTCCCAGTCCGATGAATGCACCGGGTGGCAGAATGGCGAGCAGGAAGCCAGGGTAATCTTTAATCAGGGTGAATTCCAGACCTTCGGCGGCGGAACCGAACATTAAGTGAGCGTTAGCAAACAGCGTGCCCTGGCCAATCAATTCACGCAGACCTCCTAGTAGTACCAGCACCAGCAAGAAACCTAAACCCATCATAAAACCATCAAGGGCAGAATCGAGTACTGAGTTTCTGGAAGCAAAAGCTTCTGCGCGGGCAATGATGGAACAGTTGGTGACGATCAGCGGAATAAAAATACCCAGCACCAGAAACAGTTCATGGAACCATGCGTTCATTGCCAGTTCTATCGCGGTGACAATGGAAGCGATAATTAATACAAAAATAGGGATGCGAACTTCAGGGCGTGTCCAGTGGCGGATGATGGAAACAAAACTATTGGACAATACCAGTGTCATTAACGTCGCGAGGCCGAGACCCAGACCATTGATCAGGCTTGAGGTGACCGCCAGCAGAGGACACAGGCCCAGCAGTTGCACCAGTGCGACATTGTTGGTCCACAGACCGTTTTTAACGATTGTTTGCTGTTCGCTTGTCATGTTTATTCAGACCTCTGCCCTTCAGTGTCAGAACCTGGGTTTATGTCGCTGTGTTGTTCGTAATTCTCTTTGTTTTTGTCGTCATCAGGCAATAAAATCTTTTTGTTAGCTTTGAAGTATATCAAAGCTGCGTGCACGGCTTTCACCACTGCGCGTGGTGTTATGGTAGCGCCGGTGAATTGATCGAACTCTCCACCATCGCGCTTTACTTTCCACTGTTTATCGGTCAGTTTATCGAGTGATTTACCGGTAAAACTCAGGATCCAGTCAGAACGTTTGGCTTCGATGGCATCACCCAGACCGGGTGTTTCGCGGTGTTTAACAACACGTACTCCGGCGAGATTGCCATCATGGTAAATACCGACAAGCAGGTGAATTGAGCCGTTGTAACCATTGGGGGCGATGGCTGAGAATACCACAGCAACATTTTTACCCTGTTTTTTTGCGCGATAGGCAATAGAGGTTTCAGTGGTACCCAGATTTTGATCAGCAGCCAATTCAAGGGTGCTGGCAAGTAGATCGTTATCGTAACTGGATGCCGGTACAATGTGGTTGAGTTCTCTGAGCAGAGTTAATTCTTCATTTTTTTTGATGGTGTCGTATGTGCGGTCATAAATAAAGCCGACCAGTGCTGCACCGATAACGGCAAACAGCATCAGTAATAAAGCAGTAGTGGCGACCTGTTTATGAATATTCATTATTCAGTATCTGCCTTACCGTAAGTTTTTGGTTGCGTGTAATAGTCGAGTAGTGGTACAGCCATATTCATCAGTATGATGGCAAAGGCGATGCCATCGGGGTAGCCTCCCCAGGTTCTAATGGTATAAACCAGTACGCCAATACCAGCACCATAAATCCACCGGCCTCGGGGTGTGGTGCTGGCTGAAACGGGATCGGTGGCGATAAAAAAAGCGCATAACATAGTACCACCGCTGAACAGATGAAATAAGGCGGAGGGATAGGTGGCGTAATCACTGACCGAAAAAAAGTTAGAAATAAGCAACAGTGACAGTAGGAAAGAAACCGGGATGCGCCAGTCGATGACTTTCATTTTGATCATCCACAGGCCACCGAGTAGAAATAACAGGTTAATCCATTGCCAGCCTTTACCGCTGATGTTACTGAATAGAGTACCGTATACTTTATGGTGACGTGTACTGGTGATGTCATTTTCAAGACCAATCTGAGTTTTCAGTGTGTCCATGGGCGTGGCCATGGTGATACTGTCGATGCTACTTTGATCCGGTAAAGCACCGTAAAAAATAACACTGAAGGTATCACTGAAACTGAGCCAGTGATCGACAGCGCCGAGTGGTGCTGTCCAGTAAGTCATTTCACGTGGAAACGAAATCATGACCACGATATAACCGACCATAGCCGGGTTAAACAGGTTGAAGCCAAGGCCGCCATAAAGTTGTTTGGCAATGACAATCGCAAAAATTGAAGCAATCACGGTCAGCCACCAGGGTACCAATGGTGGTAATGCCAGTGCTAACAGGCAGGCAGTGATGAGTGCGCTGCCATCTTTAAGTGAGACTTTGATGGGACGGTTTCTGAGTTTGAGTACCAGTGCTTCGCTGAACAGGCAGATGATTGCGGTAATGGCCAGGTTGATTAATACGCCCCAGCCAAAGAAATAGATGGCTGCTAATGTGCCTGGAATTAGCGCGTACAACACCTGATACATGATTGTGTGCACACTCGCCTGTGCACTAATAAAAGGAGAGCTGGCTTTACGAAATAACATTTTGTTTTATTCCTGCGTCATCGACTTTTAAAAAAACAAAAAACCGACTCAGTAATGATTTTTCTGAGTGTGGACTATTCATGATTTTTTTTCTTCATTGCCTGACGGCGTTGATCGGCTTCTTTGATCTGGCGTAGCTGTTCGGCAGTGAGGTTGTCTGTATTTTTGGGTGTGATTGCCTGCGTTTCTTTTTTCTGCTTAACACGTGCCAGTGCTTCGGCGATAGCAGCTTTTTTTAGATTAATTTCATTTTCTTCAGGTCTGCCTTTTTTAGTGTTGAGCATTTCACGTTTTTGACGCAGACGTTCCTCACGTTCCCGTTTCTGCTGTTCCAGACGGAATTGACGTGCTTCGTGACGCTTCCGGGCGGCGTTTGATTTTTTTAGATCAGCTTCCAGTTCCCAGATTTTTGATTTGGCGCTGCGATAATATTGCACTAGCGGTATCTGACTGGGGCAAACGTAGGAACAGCAACCACATTCGATACAGTCGAATAAATGGTACTCGGAGGCACGCTCAAAGTTGTTAGTGCTGGCGTACCAGTACAGCTGTTGTGGTAAAAGTTTGGCCGGACACACTTCTACGCATTTAGCGCAACGAATGCAGGGCAGGTGCGCTTCGGTATTAGCAGGATGAATTTCATTATTACTGGTCACCAGCAGGCAGTTGGTGGCTTTGACCACAGGCAAATGATCACTGTGTATGCTGTAACCCATCATCGGCCCGCCCATAATCATGCAGCTGGCGTTGTCGTTGTAACCACCACATTGAGTTACGCAGTCGGCAATGTAAGTGCCAATCGGTACTTCCATATTCTGTGGCTGTTTAACGCCATTGCCGGTGATGCTGACGACGCGTGAAATCAACGGCTCGTCTTTAAATACCGCCTGGTGAATGGCGTAGGCGGTGCCGACATTATGGCAGAGTAGGTCGATATCGGCAGGCAGGCCATTAATGGGTACTTCTTTGCCAGTGATAATTTTTATTAACTGTTTTTCACTGCCACTGGGATATTTGGTGGGTATGATCTGTAAGTGAAAGAAGCCAGTACTGTCTTCATCGATAGCTGCTTGTATGGCGGCAATGGCTTCGGGTTTGTTGTCTTCAATCGCGACTATGCATTCACGTGCTTTAATGATGTGGCCGATGATGTCTGCACCTGAAATAATTTCCCGGGCACGTTCCTGCATCAGTTTGTCATCGCAGGTGATATAAGGTTCACATTCAACACCGTTGAGAATCAAGGTCCTGATGTTGGTTTCAGTTTGTTTAATGGCAGCTGGGAAAACCGCACCACCCAGACCAACGATGCCTGCATTGCGCACGATATTACGCAGGTCGTGAGAATTCATTTGATGATAGTTTTCAGCAACCGGATTTCTTCTTATCCATTCATCCTGAAAATCATTTTCGATAATGATGCAGTCGGTTTCCATGCCGGAGGGATGAGGTACAGCGTGTTTACCAATTTCAATCACGGTGCCGGAGACGGGAGAATGAATCGGTGCACTGATCAGTATTTTTGTGGTTGCCAGCATCTGACCTTTTAAAACGCGCTGACCTTTTTCGACAATGATGTCACCGGCAGCGCCGATATGTTGTTGTACCGGAATAACGTATCGGTTTTGTGGTTTACAGGTTGCGATGGGGCTCTGGTTGGAGATCTGTTTATGCCCATCCAGACGCAGGCCACCGTGAAAAAGATAGAGTTTTGTTGTTGAGCTCATGGTGCGCCTAGCCTGCCTTAGGTGCTGCATGGCCGCCGTCCGGCTCGGGCCATTTCCAGGTGTTTATGTTTTGTTCAATCGGAACAATATGAATACAATCAACCGGACAGGGAGGGATGCATAAATTACAGCCGGTACATTCTGATGCAATGACGGTGTGCATTTGTTTGGCAGCACCTAATATGGCATCAACCGGGCAGGCCTGAATGCAGAGTGTACAACCGATACAGGTTTGTTCATCGATCACGACTACAGTTTTGGTTTCTTTGGCTTCACCGTGTTCAGCGTTGAGTGGTTTGGCTTCGACACCCAGTAAATCAGCTAGAGCAATAATGGTGGCCTGACCACCCGGTGGGCACTGGTTGATATCGGCTTCACCATTGGCTATGGCTTCAGCATAGGGGCGGCAACCGGGATAGGTGCACTGACCACACTGAGTTTGGGGTAACAGACTGTCGATCTGATCGACGACTGGGTCGCCTTCCACTTTAAAGCGTATCGCTGAATAACCCAGCAGCACACCAAAAATGGCGGCGATAATCGCGAGCAGAACAATAACGATGGTTAGCATGTGATTCGAATCAAACCTTGATTAAACCGGCAAAGCCCATAAATGCTAGCGACATAATGCCAGCGGTGATTAGTGCAATCGAGCTACCCTGAAAAATTTCCGGCACATCGGCGGCGGCAATTTTCTCGCGCATGGCGGCAAATAGAATCAATACCATGGAAAAGCCGATTGCAGCACCAAATCCGTAGAATAGTGATTGTAAAAAGCCGTGCCGTTCCTGAACATTGAGCAGGGCAACACCGAGTACAGCGCAGTTGGTGGTGATTAGTGGCAGGAAAATACCCAGTACGTTGTATAGTAACGGGCTGGTTTTATGCACCACCATTTCGGTGAATTGTACGACGACTGCAATCACTAGAATAAATATAATGGTGCGCATGAATTCAATGCCTAGCGGGGCGAGGATGTATTCATTCACTAGATAACTGCTTACCGATGACAGCGTTAAAACGAAAGTCGTTGCCAGTGCCATGCCTATGGCAGTCTCCAGTTTGCGGGAAACACCCATAAATGGGCACAGGCCGAGAAACTTCACCAGAACAAAATTATTGACCAGGATGGTGCTTAGTAATATGAGTGCGTATTCAGTCATCGCGCGATTGTATCAAATAGTGAGTGATAAGAACCTATAACGAAGGGGATGGTATATAAAACTAGAATCCGGCAAACTTGAAGTTCAGTATACAGCCACGATCCCAGGAGTTAACTACACTTGTGGCGCTGGTTTAGAGATGATAGGAAATGTGATGTTGGTTATTAGTGTAGAGGGATATTGGCTTAACAATGAGTAACACATACAAAATGTCTGATTTAAATTCAGAAGTGATGCGTTTGCGGCGACAGGTTTCTAAACAGCTTGATGCAGCCAGGCATAACGAGCAGATTCATAATCGATTTCAGGCCATAGAACTGGCTTTGTTATCAGCGCAGAATTTCTCCGAAATTGCGGCTTATCTTCAGGGTGCTTTTATGGAGACACAGAATCTGGGCGCAGTTTCTCTGGTGATGCTGGATGTGGATGATGAGATTTCATCGGCTTTGTGTAGTGTCAATGGCCGCCAGGAGTGCCCGCCCGGAATGATGCTGACGCATGATTCGTTACAGGTTGAGTTTTTACAGATGATTGGACATTTTCCGTTTCTAAGTCGCTATGATGCTGATGAACATCAGTGGTTATTTAAGGATGTTAAAGACAAAGACGGTAGTATCGTGATTTTGCCTTTTATCCGTCGTGAGAAGTTGATTGGTTGCCTGGCTTTATTTAGCCGGGATTCAGGTCGCTATCAGTCAGGTGCGGCCACCGAATTTTTACAACGATTAGCGGCCGTCACAGCTATATGCGTCGAGAATTGTCTGAATTATGAACGCCTGAGACGATTAGGGATGACAGACGCACTGACCGGTCTGGCTAATCGGCGAGAGCTGGAAAAATGGATGAATATAGAGATTAGCCGGTCATTGCGTGAATCACTACCATTGACCTGTTTGTATCTGGATGTCGATTATTTCAAGAAGGTGAATGACCAGTATGGTCATGATATTGGTGATCAGGTCTTGCGAAAAGTGGCCGTAGTGATGCTAGCAGCGGTACGTACCGGTGATGTGGTGGCTCGTTATGGTGGCGAAGAGTTTGTGGTGATTCTGCCGGGTATTACCGGTTTGATTGCTATCGAAACGGCAGAACGTGTTCGTTGTGCAGTGGCGGATACCAGGATTGAAATCAAGGGACAGTCACCGTTGAAAGTGTCTGTTTCAGTTGGTCTGGCCAGTTTTATCCCAAAGAGTGGCAGTATTGGTGACAGTGGTGAAATTGCCGAGCAGTTATTAATTAGCGCTGATCATGCTTTGATGAATGCCAAGAAGCAGGGCCGAAACCGAGTAGTAGTGGCGAATTAATTCTGATTGCTATTATTAAGAAGTTATACAGCATCAGCGGCGGAAATATTAACAACCTCGTCACAGTGGAAGCTGATACAGTTTCTGCCGTTTTCTTTTGATATGTAGACCGCCTGATCTGCATCTTTGTACAGGCTATCATAGTTACCATTATGTTTATCAGATAAGGTAGCTACGCCAATACTGGCCGTTACCCTTAATCCTGCTGGCTTGCACAGCTCGATATCCGAACGAATTTTTTCTGCTTTATCCATTGCGGCCTTGGTTGAGTAATGGGGTAGCATGATGGCGAATTCTTCACCACCGATGCGTGCAACAAAGTCACCTTGTTTACAGGTTGTCATTAGTAGTTCACCAATATCGCTCAGCACTATATCACCAGTAGTGTGCCCATATTGATCGTTGATTTCCTTAAAATGGTCCAGATCAAGAATCATCATGGATAAAGGAAAGTTAAATTTGATAGCATCAGCAATATATTTGGGGGCATATTCAGCAAGGCTATGACGATTGTGACAGGTAGTCAGCTGATCTTTCATCGCCATTTCATACAGCGATTTTTGTTGTTCACGAACCTGATCGAGTAAGCGTTTATTAGTAATCAGATTATTAACGCGCGAGGCAAATTCTTCTTCGATGGGTGGTTTGGTGACATAGTCATTGATGCCAGCGTGGTATAACTCAATTCTTCTTTGAGGATCGTCGTGCCCGGTCATGGCCAGTATCGGGATTTCTGAAATATGTGAATTTTGCGAGCGGATCATTCTGACCAGTGAAACACCACTCATGGCACCATCGAGTATGACGTCGGTGATGACCAGATCATAATTATTGTTATGAATCGATTCCAGTGCGGATTCCGCGTTGGTAAAATGTGTGACGTTTAGATTTATTTTTTTCAGATAATTAATAACGATATGGGCTACTGAGCGGCTGTCTTCAACATAGATAACGCGCCCACCTTCAATGTTTATATTGGTCTGACCTTCAATGTAATAACGTAAGCTTTCTCGCAAATAAGTAAAATTAGTCTTGGGGTAAATATCGGTGATACCGGCATTACGTGCGATTTTTAATAGTGCTTCATTGGGTTCTGAAGTGAGCAGAATTATTGGGCATGAAAATTGTTTGTTGCTACAGTATTTGGCAAAGTCTACGCCACTTTCATCGAATATATGTTGTCCAGCCAGGATCAGGTTGTATGGCTGTTTTTCGAGTTTATGTTTACCTTCCTCACCCGTTCGAACACAATCTACTTCGCAGCCAAGCTCTTCCAGTAGCTCGGTAAGCATTTTTTGAAATAAACGGCTGTGTTCTAGTACTAGTACTTTCATATCTATATAAAATCGTTCCAGTTTGATGCGGAGCCTAACGAATTTACTCCTGTGGCATCTATGTTATAGAGTATAGATAAACTGTTTGGAAGCCAGATGTATTTTATGATGTGCGGTAGTTTCCTGCTGATTACTGACAGGTTGTTGTTTTTATAACATAAACTGTTGATAATTCAACAGTTTAATGCGAAAAATTCGTATTTGCGTGAAGTTGTCAGGCGGCTATTATTTAACGCGCATGCCTGGCTCAGCGCCGTCGTCAGGATTCAGAATAAACAGGTCTTTGCCACCAGGTCCGGCGGCCAATACCATGCCTTCGGACATGCCAAAACGCATTTTTCGTGGTGCCAGATTGGCGACCATGACGGTGAGCTTGCCTTCGAGATCTTCTGGTGTATAAGCCGATTTAATACCAGCAAAGACATTTTTAGTTTGACCCCCCAGATCCAGGGTCAGCTGCAATAATTTGTCAGCGCCTGCCACGTGTTCGGCTTTAACGATGCGGGCAATGCGCAAATCGATTTTGGCAAAATCGTCGAACTGGATTTCTGCAAAGATCGGATCATCCGCTAACGGCCCGGTGAGGGGTTCTGCTACCTGCAGGTTATCTTTGGAATCTTCGGTCATGGCATCAGTTTGCTCTTTTTCGATGCGCACGATGAGGGGCGTGAATGGATTTATGCTCTGACTCAGCAATGGCTGGTCCATGTTGCTCCAGAGAAATTCTGTCTTCAGGAAGCCTTCTGATTTTTCCGCAGTCTCCGGCAGAATCGGTTTTAAATAGGTCATCAGCAGGCGGAACATATTCAAACCCTGCGTACAGATCTTTTGTACATTGCCTTCCTGGCCTTTTTCCTTGGCCAGTACCCAGGGTTTGTTCTCGTCGATGTAGACGTTGGCGCGATCAGCCAGCGCCATGATTTCGCGCACCGCCTTGCTGTATTCGCGATTTTCAAAGTGGCCGGCGATGGCATCACCTGCCGACACCATGTCCTGATACAGCTCGGGCGCTGGCAGCTCACTGGCCAGCTGGTTGTCGAATTTTTTCTGGATGAAACCAGCGCAACGGCTGGCAATATTCACCACTTTTCCAACCAGGTCAGAATTCACGCGTTGCATGAAATCTTCCAGGTTTAAGTCAATATCATCGACGCTGTCGGATAATTTGGCCGCGTAGTAATAACGCAGATATTCCGGTTTCAGATGATTGAGATAAGTACGGGCTTTGATAAAGGTGCCGCGCGATTTCGACATCTTCTGGCCATTGACGGTCAGAAAGCCGTGGCAGAACACTGCGGTTGGCTTGCGATAACCGCTGCCTTCAAGCACGGCCGGCCAGAACAGGGTATGGAAGCGCGCGATGTCTTTACCGATGAAATGGTACAGCTCGTTTTTGCTGTCTTTGCCCCAGTAGTCTTCGAATGAAAGGCCGGTTTTGTCGCACAGGTTTTTGAAGCTGGCGATGTAACCCATGGGTGCGTCCATCCAGACATAAAAATATTTGCCCGGCGCATCGGGGATTTCAAAACCCCAGTAAGGCGCGTTGCGCGAGATGTCCCAGTCCTGCAGGCCTTCTTCCAGCCATTCAGCCTGTTTGTTGGCGATTTCGGTCTGTACATGGTTATCTTCGAACATCCATTTTTTCAGCATTTCTGAAAAATCACTAAGTTTGAAAAAGTATTGTTCTGAATCTTTTTCGATGGGCGTGGCACCGCTGACCGCAGAGACCGGGTTGATCAAATCGGTGGGAGCGTAGGTGGCACCGCAGGCTTCGCAGTTGTCGCCATACTGGTCGGCTGCGCCACATTTTGGACAGGTGCCTTTGATGAAACGATCTGGCAGGAACATCTCGGCTTCCGGGTCGTAAGCCTGTTTGATGGTCTCGGTGCGGATATGGCCATCTTCGCGTAGCTTCAGGTATATGTTGCTGGCAATTTCACGATTTTCATCAGAATGTGTGGTATAAAAATTGTCAAAGCTGATTAAAAAGTCAGCGAAGTCAGTCGTGTGTTCTTTATGTGTTGTCGCAATCAGTTCTTCCGGGGTAATGCCGTCCTGACGCGCGCGCAGCATGATAGGTGTGCCGTGGGCATCGTCGGCGCAGACGTAATAACAGGTCTGCCCGCGCAAACGCTGAAAACGTGCCCAGATGTCGGTCTGGATATATTCCACCAGGTGGCCCAGATGAATCGGGCCATTGGCATAAGGCAGGGCACTGGTAACCAGTATATTGCGTTTGTCTGTCATGTTCTTTTCTGTACTCTATCTCTGCGCCTTAGAAGGGCGCATAACTTAGCATGTCTGGCAGTTTTGATCATCTAAAATGAGGATATCGGCGACAATGTAGGGTTAAATCTAAAACTCAATGGTGTAGAATATCGTCTCTTTCTAATATGCTGCTTATTTAGTGGCGAAATCTAATGTTGCGGAGATTACACGCATGAGTGTGACACAGGAACAAGTTGAATCAGCGATCAAACAATATATTGACCCTTATCTTGAAATGGATCTGGTCAAAGCCGGCACCGTTAAAGACATCAAAATTGAAGGTGATGCAGTCAGCGTAAAAATTGTACTGGGTTTTCCCGCCTTTGGTTATATCGACAAACTGGCCAAGGAATTAAAAAGTAAGATAGAAGCCGTTGACGGTGTTTCATCAGCAACTATTGAAGTACGCTCAGAAATTGTCAGCCATACCGTACAGGGTGGAATGAACCCACTGGCCGGCATCAAAAATGTGATCGCCGTGGCTTCCGGTAAAGGTGGTGTGGGTAAATCTACCACTGCGGTGAATCTGGCGCTGGCACTACAGGTTGAAGGTGCTAAGGTGGGTATTCTGGATGCCGATATCTACGGGCCCAGCATCCCTCGTATGTTAGGTATTACCGGCAAACCCGAGTCTATTGATGGCAAATCACTCGAGCCTATGGGCGGCCACGGTGTTCAGGCGATGTCGATTGGTTTTATGATCGACGAAGAAACCCCAATGATCTGGCGTGGCCCAATGGTGACACAGGCGTTGGAACAGTTACTGCGTGATACGCAATGGAAAAATCTTGATTATTTAGTGATAGACCTGCCCCCTGGAACTGGTGATGTACAACTGACGCTGGCTCAAAAAGTACCTGTCAGTGGTTCGGTGATTGTGACTACACCTCAGGATATCGCGCTGCTGGATGCTCGTAAAGGTCTGAAGATGTTCGAGAAGGTTGAAGTACCGGTGCTCGGTATCGTTGAAAATATGAGCATTCACATCTGTTCAAAATGCGGCAACGCGGAACATATCTTTGGCCAGGGTGGCGGCGAGAAAATGTGCGAACAGTACAACGTCGACTTCCTCGGTGCTTTGCCACTGGATATTGATATCCGTATTAATGCTGATGGTGGTCATCCAAGTGTGGCCAGAGATCCTGATAGTCAAGCCAGTTTGATTTATCGTGATATAGCACGTCGTACTGCGGCCAAGCTTTCACTGAAAGCAAAAGACTTTTCTGCCAAGTTCCCGAATATTGTTATTCAGAACAACTAACAGAAAAAATTTCTGGTTTGATAAAAAAGCAGCTTTTGGCTGCTTTTTTATTGCATATGTTATTTCCCCGTTGTTTCCATACATGCGGGAATGACGTGACAGAGGATAACCCAAGTGCCAGCCTAGAAATAACCTGATAGAATCCCCCATCATTCAAAACCATCAAAAAAACGACAGAAAACATGAGTATAAAATCAGATAAATGGATACGTCGCATGTCCGCCGAGGGTATGATCGAGCCGTTTGAACCGGGTCAGATGCGAATTAATGAGGCGGGTGAGCGCATCATTTCCTATGGTACTTCCAGTTACGGCTACGATGTGCGTTGTGCCGATGAATTCAAGATTTTCACCAATATCAATTCGGCGATTGTGGATCCCAAGAATTTTTCAGAGCACAGTTTTGTCGATTTCAAAGGTGATGTTTGTATTATTCCGCCCAATTCTTTTGCGCTAGCCCGTACCGTTGAAAACTTTAAAATTCCGCGCAGTGTGTTGACAATCTGTCTGGGTAAATCGACGTATGCGCGTTGCGGTATTATCGTCAACGTGACACCACTGGAACCTGAATGGGAAGGGCACGTGACGCTGGAGTTCTCCAACACTACACCACTACCGGCGAAGATTTATGCCAATGAAGGTGTTGCGCAGATGCTGTTCTTCGAGTCGGATGAAGTTTGTGATACTTCTTATGCCGATCGCGGCGGTAAATATCAGGGGCAGCAGGGCGTTACTTTGCCCAAGGCTTAAGTAAGCTTATCTAAAGGTTTCAATTTTCCAGTTGCGTTGCTGCGCGATGGTTTTTAACTGGGAGTCGGGATCAACCGCGACCGGGTGCGTGACCTGTTCCAGCAAGGGCAGGTCGTTGTGTGAGTCGCTGTAGAAATAACTGTCTGCCAGATTTCTGCCTGTTTGTTCCAGCCATTCGTTGAGTTTGGTGATTTTCCCATGCTGAAAACACGGCGTACCAGCGACCTTACCGGTGTACTGGCCATCAACGATTTCCGGTTCGGTGGCAATCAAATAATCGACACCAAAGGCATCAGCGATCGGGCCGGTGACAAAGCTGTTAGTGGCGGTGATGATGACGATGGTGTCGCCCTGCTCACGGTGCTGGTTAATTTTATCCTGCCCTGTTTTTGTCATGATAGCGCGAATCGATGAAGCCATGAATTCGGCGTGCAGCGATTGCAGAAGATGAAAATCATTTTCTGCCAGCGGTGTCAGCGCAAAATTAAGAAACTCATGGATGTCTAACGTGCCCTGTTTGTACTGCTCGTAAAAACGCAGATTGGCTCGTTCGTATAATTCTTTGTCGACCAGGCCTTTTTCGCTTAAAAAACAGCCCCAGAGGTAGTCACTGTCACCAGCTAGTAGTGTGTTATCGAGATCAAAAAGAGCGAGTGCCATGTGGTTGTGCCGAAACTGAATTTAAAGAAGAGGGATGGTAAAGGCTAAAGTCGTGTCTGACCAGTAATTTACAGATTAAAACAAATAAATAGCATTTTATAGGGAACGATTGTTGCCTTTCATTGTTCGTACTTCTAGTTGTCTGGTACTATTATACTAATTAATAAATTCATTATGGGCGCTATATTGTAGTCAGCCTATAATACAAGTGGTTTGATATAAGTGATTGATTCAAAAGGTTATAGATCCAATGTTGGGATTGTTTTAAGCAATCCTGAGGGTAAGGTGTTCTGGGCGCGTCGCTGTGGTCAGGATGCCTGGCAGTTTCCACAAGGTGGTATTCATAAAAATGAATCACCTCTGGATGCGATGTATCGTGAATTGCAGGAAGAAACTGGCTTGATGCCCGAGCACGTTGAAGTTGCGGGTCAGACCAGTGACTGGTTGCGTTACCTTATCCCTGACCATTTATTACGTCGACATTCAAAACCTCTCTGCATCGGACAGAAACAAATCTGGTTCGGTTTAAAACTTATCGGTACTGAAAGTGACTTTAATTTGAGCGATTGTGATAAACCGGAATTTGATCGCTGGCGTTGGGTGGATTACTGGGCTCCCGTGGACGAGATTATCTCTTTCAAGCGTGATGTTTATAAACAGGCGTTGAAAGAACTGGAGCCGTATTTGTAGTGGGCGTGTTTTAGAAAACGGGCTGTAGTTCGACTAGCAGGATAATGGCAATCAAACCGAACACGGGCAGTTCGTTAAAAACTCGATACCATTTGTGTGAGTGAGTATTCCGGTTATTTCTGAAATCGATCATCAGTTTGCCACACCAGACGTGATAGATAACCAGCAGTGCAACCAGTGCTATCTTGAGCTGCAACCAGGTAGTAGAAAGGAGTGGGTATTCGAATATCGCAATTAGCCAGAAGCCTAGAACGATAGTAATGATCGCACCGGGAGTGGCAATGCCCCAAAATAATTTTCGTTCCATGATTTTAAAGCGTTCATGGCTGATAGAATCGTCAGAACAGGCATGGTAGACATAAAGCCGCGGCAAATAGAATAAAGCGGCAAACCATGTCACCATAAAAATAATATGAAAAGCTTTAACCCACAACATTTTAATAAACCGCTACACTCTATTCAAAGTTACATAATACAGCGCTTGAGTTTTTCATCAAGATAAAATTGACAGAGTGAAGTTTAGTAATGACTGTTATATAGAATAGAGAGGAATAAGTGTGATTTCCGTAGGTATTGTAGGTGGAACTGGTTATACCGGCGTTGAACTGTTGCGTTTGCTAGTGTCACATCCCGAAGTAGAATTGAAATTGGTGACTTCACGTTCTGAAGCGGGTATGCCCGTAGCGGATATGTTTCCAAATTTGCGCGGTTTTACTGATGTCTGTTTTTCTGAGCCGGATGTAAAAACACTGGGTGCCTGTGATGTTGTCTTTTTTGCTACGCCTAATGGCACAGCAATGAAAATGGTAGCTGAGCTATTAGCACAGGGAACCCGAGTGATCGATTTGGCAGCAGATTTCAGGTTGAAAGACAGTGCAGAGTGGGAAAAATGGTACGGTATGAAACATGCCTGTGAAGATATTCTGGCTGAGGCGGTTTATGGTCTGCCCGAAATTAATCGTGCTGCGATACGTAAGGCGAAAGTGGTAGCGAATCCGGGCTGTTATCCGACAGCAGTGGGTCTGGGTTTTTTACCATTGATTGAAAATGGTTTGATTGATGATCAGCATTTAATTGCTGATGCCAAATCCGGTGTCAGTGGAGCTGGCCGTGGTGCCAATGTTGCAGCTTTGTTGTGTGAAGCTTCAGAAAGTTTCAAGCCCTATGCAGTTGAAGGACACCGTCACTTGCCTGAAATTCGTCAAACATTGGGTGTGGCTGCAGGTCATTCGGTTGGTTTGACTTTTGTCCCGCATTTGGTGCCGATGATTCGTGGTATTGAAGCTAGCTTATATGCAGTGTTGAAAAAAACTGATGTTGATTTGCATGCGCTGTACACTGAGCGTTATAAAAATGAACCTTTTGTTGATGTATTACCTAAAGGTGTTATGCCAGAGACACGCTCTGTACGCGGTGCAAATTTCTGCCGGATTTCAGTATTTCAGCCACAAGGTTCAGATGTCGTGGTTGTGGCTTCAGTGATTGATAATCTGGTCAAAGGCGCTGCGGGACAGGCCATCCAGAATATGAATATTATGTTTCAACTAGAGGAGACTGCGGGGCTTGATAGGCCAGCCTTATTACCCTGATGAATTACAGACCATTACAAACTAAACTTTTAATTACCATTCAGCGACCTGGTTTATGGGTGCTGAGTTTTATACTGATGTTGTGTGCGATTGTTCTAATGGCCGGTTTGGCCTTTGCTTATGGACAACGGGTGGCTGGTTACGATAAGGCGGAAGCGATCAGTTATATCGAAGATTTGGAGCAGCAAATTGAAGTTTTAAAATCTCAAAATACGGAAAGTGAGCGTCAAACTGCTATGCTTGAACGCAATAATACGATTGATGATGGTGCTTCTGATCAACTTAAAATCTCGTTATCCGAGGCACAGGCTGAGGCAATGGAATTAAGGAAAGAGCTCACATTTTATAAAAGTATTATCTCACCTGGTGATACCAAGCGTAGTTTGATGATACAAACTATACAGCTTAAGCCCGACACGACGAAGATTGGAGATTATCAATACCAGATCATGGTTAGTCAGCGCGGACGAAATGATGAAATTGCCAGAGGAAACATTGAGGTCACACTGGGTGGATCCGATGCTGGCCAGATAAAAGTATTTAAATTAAGTGATGTCTCAAAAGAGGCTAAAAATCCAATTAATTTTGGTTTTAAATATTTTCAAAAATTTAGCGGTACGATAACGTTACCGGAAACATTTCAGCCGGAATATATGCGGGTTATGGTGAAAGCCAGATCGAGTAAAATAGATCCGATTGATGAACAGTTTGCTTGGGCAGATTTAACAGCGGCAGGAGAATAAGGTATGTGGGGCAATAAAAATAAAATACGATCATCTAAGATTGATACCCTGATAGGGCATGATGTCGAGATTCGTGGTGATGTTAAGTTTAATGGTGGGTTACATCTGGATGGCAAAATTATTGGTAATGCAATCGCTGAAAATGGCGATAATTCAGTTTTTATCGTTAGTGATCAAGGTCGGGTAGTAGGTGATATTAGTGTTTCTTTCGCCATCATCAACGGTGAAGTGACTGGTAATGTTTACGCTAGTGAGAAATTGGAGCTTTCTGGCCGAGCTCGTATTACCGGCGATGTGCATTACAGTTTGCTGGAAATGGCCAGTGGTGCTGAAGTAAACGGTAAGATGGTACATGAAAGTGAGAAAAAATTGTTGGAACATCATGTAATAGATGATGCAGATGACATTGATGATGAGCATGCGCAAAATGCAAAGCCTATTTAAGCAGAGAGAATCATAATACTTGACTGTTTTACTCAGGTAATGCTACATTAACGCAGTCTAATATTTGTTATGGTATAGAGTTATGAGTATTGAAGTATCTTTTACCCCAATGCGTCCCAGTTCTGTTCAGCAAAACGCTGAAATTACTGATGCAGCTGCGGCCAAGGTTAAAAAGCTGATTGAAGAAGAGGGTAACCCAAATCTGAAATTACGCGTTACCGTGAGTGGTGGTGGTTGTTCCGGTTTTCAATATGGTTTTGATTTTGATGAAAATGTGGCTGATGATGATATTCAGATCGTGAAAGATGGCGTTACCATGATAATTGATGGTATGAGCATGCAGTATCTGGCGGGCTCAGCGATAGATTACCTGGAAGGCCTGGAAGGTGCGCGTTTTGTGATTAGTAATCCTAACGCTAAAACTACCTGTGGTTGCGGGTCATCTTTCTCTATCTAACTATTTGAAAAATAAAGGTTTGATAAAAGGCGCATATTGCGCCTTTTTTACTTTTGGAATACATTTATCATGTTGTTTGTTAAGCTACGCGCCTGATTTGACAGGAAATTATTATGAATGAATATTTACCCGGCCTTGCAGGTGTGCCTGCCACAAAATCTAATATTTCATCCATTGATGGTGAGAAAGGCGTATTAGCTTATCGTGGTTATGATATTCGTGATCTGGCTGAAAATAGCACCTTTGAAGAAACATCATTGTTGTTGCTGGATGGAGCCTTGCCTACGCAAAGTGAGCTGGATGATTTTGATCAGCAACTGCGTGGCGAACGTCGCGTTAAATACAATGTACGCGAGATCATGAAATATTTGCCTAGCAGCGGTAGCCCCATGGAAATGTTGCAGACAGCAGTGGCAAGTCTGGGTATGTTCTACGGCGGTGAAGAGATCTTAACCGATGGTTATGAAGAAGAAGATCTCTATTATATTCATGCCATGTCGGTAAAAATTATTTCACGTATGGCGACTATTGTTGCGATGTGGGAGCACGTCCGTAATGGTTATGATCCTGTCGAGCCGCGTACCGATCTGACGCATGCAGAGAATTTTTTGTATATGTTGAAGGGGCATGAACCAGATCCTGTTGAGGCTCGTATTATGGATGCGTGTCTGGTACTGCATGCGGAGCATACTATTAATGCATCAACCTTTGCGGCCATGGTGTGTGGCTCAACACTGGCTTCACCCTTTCTTGTTATTGCTGCAGCTATTGGTACGCTCGCTGGGCCTTTGCACGGCGGCGCCAATCAGCGTGTGGTAGAGATGCTTGATGAGATAGGTCGTCCTGAGAATGTTAAGGACTGGCTGGATATGAAGCTGGCAGATAAAGAAGTTGTCTGGGGTATGGGTCACCGTGAATACAAAACTAAGGATCCTCGTGCTATTTTTCTGCAAAAAATGATGGTCGAGTATGCCGAGAAAAAAGGTAATCTGAGCCCGATGTTTGAAACTGCGCTGGCACTGGAAGAGGCCTGTGAGAAAGAACTGGGTAGCAAAGGTGTTTATCCGAATGTTGATTATTATTCTGGCATTTTGTACACAGAAATGGGTATACCTGCGGATCAGTTCACACCTATTTTTGCGGTCTCACGTATTGCCGGCTGGATGGCACATTGGCGTGAGCAACTCAAGGATAATCGGATATTCAGACCTACGCAAATCTATACGGGATACGATTTTCGTGATTATGTCCCTATAGATAAACGCTAGTTTTTAGCTGTTAATGGTTAGTTATCTGGCCAAGAATTACAGCTTTTCTGGCTCCAGTGACAGAAGGTAGATTGCCGGGCTGATTATTAATGGTTTGTTTTGCCAGCCAGGCAAAGGCGGTCGCTTCAACCCAGTCTGGGTGAATGCCACACGCATCTGTAGATTCAACTTTACAGGCCGGTAAGGCAAGCTGGATTCTTTCCATTAGATATTGGTTATGTACACCACCGCCACAAACAAGTAAATGATTGATACTCGATGCCTGATGTATAACGGCATTAGCAATACTGCGTGCGGTTAGCTCACATAAGCTGGCTTGAATGTCGGCAGCACTCAGGTTTTTGCTGGCGCTATTTTTAATCTGCTGTTGCAGCCATGTCAGATTAAATTGCTCGAAGCCAGTGCTTTTTGGTGGTGAGGTATTGAAATAAACATCACTTAAACATGTATTCAGCAGATTCTCATTGATTTGGCCGCTACGAGCAAAGATGCCATTTTTGTCAAAATTTTGTCCGCAGGATTTTTTTATCCAGGCATCCATCATGTTGTTACCGGGGCCTGTGTCAAAACCGATGACAGGCTGTGTTTGATCAGACGGTAATATCGTGAGATTGGCAATACCACCAATGTTAAGTATGCCACGAATTTCTATTTGGCTTCGGAAAACGGCAGCGTGAAAAGCTGGTGCTAATGGTGCGCCCTGTCCTCCCGCTTTAATATCCGCAGTTCGAAAATCACTGACTACAGTAATACCAGTGAGCTGTGCCAGCATTTTGGCGTCACCAATCTGTAATGAAAAAGGTTGGTCTGCATCGGGGCGATGGCGAATAGTCTGGCCGTGATTACCAATGGCAATAATATCTTTGGCGGTGAGTTTAGCTTTATCGAGCAGAGATTGGGTAGCGTTTGCAAAGATTTTTCCAAGTTGTATATCCAGGGCATCAAGCTGACCAAGCTCATTATCGGGGAGGAGTCGGCTGGCGAGTAACTCTTCATAAGTATCATCGGGCCAGGGGTGACTGTGAGTGCAAATGAGTTTGGGGATTTCGCCGCCGGCAAAATCCACCAGCGCAGCATCGATACCGTCCATGCTGGTACCTGACATCAAACCAACATAATACTCAGGCATGGTCGATCCGGTATAGAAATATTAGTTGTTTAAAGCAACCTGAGTACGGGTGAGCAGTCCGAGCTGTGCCAGTATCGGTGCGGTAGTCAATTCAAAATCAGCCAGATAGCGTTGTGGCACAGGATTGGAAATTGGTAACTTCACTGTTAAAGGATTACGGTGAACGCCGTTGACGCGGAATTCATAATGCAGGTGAGGACCGGTGGCCAGGCCTGAGCTGCCTAGATAGGCAATGGTCTGCCCTTGTTTGACTTTAGAACCGACACGCAGATTACGTTGGTAACCATTCAGATGTGCGTACAGCGTACTGTACTTGGAGCCGTGCTGGATAATGACGGTGCGGCCGTAACCACCTTTGATGCCTTTGAAAATGACCTTGCCATCACCGGATGCGAGGATCGGGGTGCCGCGTTTGGCGGCATAGTCGACGCCCTTGTGGGAGCGGAATTTATGCAACACGGGATGGTAACGACTGGTAGTGAAGCCGGAGCTGATGCGTGTAAAGTTAACTGGTGAGCGCAAGAAAGCTTTACGCATGCTCTTGCCATCGGGAGTGAAGTACTCGCTACGATTATTTTCAGGATTAGTATAACGAACCGCCTGATAGGTTTTGCCCTGATTAATGAATTCGGCTGTCAGGATATTGCCATCTTTGATTTTTTCGCCATTGCGAAATATCTCTTCGTAAATCACCGTAAAGCGGTCACCCTTGCGAATGTCGAGTGCAAAATCGATGTCCCAGCCAAAGACGCCGGCCAGCTCCATAATCAGGTTTTGTGAAATACCGGCTTCCTGTCCAGCGAGGAATAAAGAAGAATCGATAACTCCGCTGGCATGGGTAGAGCGGGTTTCGATATCGTGTTTGAAAGTGTCGGCTTCGAGTACGCCATCCTTACGTTCAACCATTAGATAAGTTTCGTGGTCAATTTCGTAGCGTAAGCCCAGTAAATTTTTGTCGTCGTCGGTGAGCACGCGTAGCGTATCTTTCGGGTAGATGCGGGTTAACTGTTCGGTGTCCTTGCCCAGTTTCATCATTTCATCGAGTTGCTGAGGTTTGATACCGGCGCGATCGAATAATTTGGCCAGATTGTCACCTGACTTCACTTTGAACTCACGCCACTGTTTAGGTGTTTCGTTGTTCAGGTCGTCGATGATTTCCTGCTGTGCCTGGAGTTCGGGCAGGGTCAGTTCAAAGCTCAGGCGAGCGGCTGTTGCCGGGGATAATTCGTTTTCAGTAAAAACGGGCAAGCTTTCGGAATTCAGCTCGTCAGCAATCAGGTTTTCAGTATCAAGATTATCTGTACCGGTATTGGTGCTGGCGATAACGACGCCCAGAACCGCGCAGCCGGTGGCAAATAACAGCCAGCGCAAACGAGGATGTTTATCCTGAGTATCTTTGATGCGAAAGTCCTGATTAATGAATGCCATTGCCGTGCCAGATAAAACCCTTGGATAAAGTCCAATAAAATAAATGCGTTATTAATATAAATACAACAGGAATGTAGTTGCTAAATGTTGATAGGTCAACGATTTACGCTAACTGCATTACTCATTTATGCTTCTTTTTTATACAGATATTTCAGTACTTTATCATTATTAGTTGAGAAAGAGTCAAACGGCAGGCATCATATACCGCTTTTAGCTCGGAAACCAGCGCGGGAACAGTCATGAAAAGCAGTCAATTATCAGTTAATGACCAATTAGAAATCATTAGACGTGGCGCTGATGAAATTCTGGTTGAAGCGGATCTGGTGGCCAAGCTCAAGGAAGGTCGACCGCTGCGTATCAAGGCCGGCTTTGACCCTACCGCTCCGGACCTGCATCTGGGGCATACCGTGTTGCTCAATAAACTGCGTCAGTTTCAGGATCTGGGTCACGAAATAATTTTCCTGATCGGTGATTTTACCGGCATGATCGGCGATCCTACCGGCAAAAGCGCTACGCGTCCGCCGCTCACCGAAGAAGCCGTCAAGGAAAACGCCAAAAGTTACCGTCAGCAGGTATTCAAGATTCTGGACGAGTTCAAAACCGAGGTGGTGTTCAATTCACACTGGATGAGCAACATCGGCGCTGCCGGCATGATCAAACTCGCTGCCAGCAGCACGGTTGCACGTATGCTGGAGCGCGATGATTTCAGCAAGCGCTACAAAAGCGGCCAGGCCATCGCTCTGCACGAATTTCTTTACCCGCTGATTCAGGGTTACGATTCGGTCGAATTAAAAGCCGATGTTGAACTCGGCGGCACCGACCAGAAATTCAACCTGCTGATGGGCAGGCAGTTGCAGGAACAGCATGGTCAGAAACCACAGGTGGTTCTGACCATGCCGATTCTAGAAGGCCTGGACGGCGTGCAGAAAATGTCCAAGTCGCTGAATAATTACATCGGTGTCGATGATGCGCCCAAAGATATGTTTGGCAAAATCATGTCCATTTCCGATGAGCTGATGTGGCGCTATTTTGAGTTGCTCAGTTTTCGCCCTCTGTCGGAAATCGAAGGCTTTAAAAAAGACATGGAAGCTGGCAAAAATCCGCGCGATATTAAATTCCTGCTCGCCGAAGAAATTATCGCGCGTTTTCATTCTGAAAATGAAGCTACGGAAGCACGTGAAGGTTTCATCGCGCAGTTCGCTAAAAATAAAATCCCCGACGATATTCCGGAGTTCACCTTTGAGGTGGATGATGAAGGCTATCCTATTGCCAATCTACTCAAAGATGCCGGTTTAACTGGCAGTACATCAGATGCCATGCGCATGATCGAGCAGGGTGCAGTGAAAATCGATGGCGAGAAAATAGAAGACAAAAAGTTGATGGTTAAAGCAGGGCTGGAAAGAGTGTTTCAGGTAGGCAAACGGAAGTTTGCCCGAATTACATTGAGTTAGTTTTTCATTTGTCATTTCGACAAATTTATCTGGAATAAATTTGAACAGCCGTTTTACGACTGGCCCGTAAATACAAGGAAGTATTATGTAATCCCGCTTATGAAACTAAATCAGACGTCCTGCCTGATTTGCCCCACCAAAGTCTCATAACTCGGCAATGTGTGAGGGGAAAGTATGTGTTTACCGGGCAGTCTGGCTGTCGATTTTTTCCCAGGTATCGCGTAATGTTGCAGTGCGATTGAAAATCAACGCATCACTGCGGCTGTCTTTATCCAGTACAAAATATCCGGTACGTTCAAACTGATAGTGCTTGCTGGTGTCAGCATTGGCCAGCGAGGGTTCCAGCTTGCAGTTTTTCAATACGACCAGTGATTCTGGATTCAGGTGTTCGATGTAGTTTTCGGTGCTACCGGGATTAGGGTGCGTGAACAGGCGGTCGTATGCATTTATTTGCGCATCCACAGCGTGCTCGGCGGATACCCAGTGGATGGTGCCTTTAACTTTACGGCCATCGGGTGAGGAGCCGCCTTTTGTTTTCGGGTCATAACTGCAAATCAATTCAATAATTTCACCTTGCTCGTTTTTCACGACATCGGTGCAGGTGATGTAGTAAGCGTAACGCAGGCGTACTTCACGACCGACTGACAGGCGGAAGAATTTTTTTGGCGCATCTTCCATAAAATCATCACGTTCAATGTACAGCGTCTTGGTAAAGGTGATGCTGCGCGTGCCCATTTCAGGTTTTTGCGGGTGGTTCTGTGCTTCCATTTCTTCACTCTGGCCATCGGGGTAGTTTTCGATGGTGACTTTGAGCGGGTTTATTACACCCATGACGCGTAATGCGTGTTCGTTCAGGTCTTCACGAACGCAGTTTTCCAGTACCGCCATTTCAATTGAGCTGTCTTTTTTGGTGACACCGATGCGATCGCAAAAGTCACGGATCGAGGCAGGAGTGTAACCTCGACGACGGATACCAGAAATAGTAGTCATACGAGGGTCATCCCAACCGCAGACATGACTTTCATCAACCAGTTGGTGTAATTTGCGTTTGCTGGTGATGGTGTATTCCAGTTCCAGGCGGGCGAATTCAATTTGCTGCGGATGACAGGGTGCTTTGACTTCATCGAGTACCCAGTCGTAAAGCGGACGGTGATCAGCAAACTCCAGCGTACACAATGAATGTGTAATGCCTTCGATGGCGTCAGACAGGCAGTGAGTGAAGTCATACATCGGATAAATGACCCAGTTGGTGCCGGTACGATGATGATGCGTGCGCTTGATGCGGTATAGCGCCGGGTCGCGCATGTTGATGTTGGGGGAGGCCATGTCGATTTTAGCGCGCAGGACGTGCGCGCCATCGGCAAACTCGCCTTCTTTCATACGCTGGAACAGGCCGAGATTTTCCTCGATGCTGCGATTACGGTATGGACTGTCTTTGCCAGCCTCTTTCAGGGTGCCACGATATTCACGGATTTCATCAGCGCTCAGGCTATCAACATAAGCTTTGCCTTTGGTGATGAGTTTGACTGCATACATGTATAGGAGGTCAAAATAATCTGAAGCATGACGTAATTCATTCCATTCAAAGCCCAGCCATTTTACGTCCTCCTCAATGGAGTGCATGTATTCGACTTCTTCTTTGTCAGGATTGGTATCGTCAAATCGAAGATTGCACTTGCCATTGAACTTTTTTGCCATACCGAAGTTCAGGCAAATGGATTTAGCATGGCCGATGTGAAGGTAACCATTGGGTTCTGGCGGAAAACGGGTTTGTATCGTTTTGTGTTTTCCCGAATCCAGATCATCCTGAATGATATTTTGAATAAAATTGGATGGGGAGGTGTTTTCTTCAGCGGTCATATCTATAGTTTCGGTTTATTGCCTAAGTTTGATATTGTGTACGGTGGCGTATTGTACATGCTTATTTTATCTCATGCTGTGTAACTGTACTTGGCCAGATGTCAGGTTTAAGTGTTTAATGGCCGATATGGATTTGCTTGAGAAAAGTGGTTTTAGAATTTTATTATTTTGGGGCGGTGGTTTTATATGTCTGAAGATTTGAGTCTTGAACAAATAAAGCAATGCCTGAATCGTGATTGTGAGTTGGTTTTATTTAAAAAAACAGATTCCACTAATGAGCAGGCGCTGCTAAAAGTAAAACAGGGTTGCATCTTGCCTCTGGTATGTTTTACTGAGGAACAGACACAAGGACGTGGTCGTCGTGGTAAAGTCTGGGTTTCGCCTCCGGGTAGCAATATATATATGAGTCTGGCATGGAAGTTTGAGATGCCAGTTAATAGTCTAGGTTGTTTGTCTTTGGCGATGGGCGTGGCCGTGGCTAGAGTATTAAAGAATTTAGGCCTGCAACAAGTAGGTCTTAAATGGCCGAATGATGTGTTGGTTGATGGTAAGAAAATAGCGGGTATTCTTATTGAGACATCGCAGATCACAGACAAAACAACCACTGCAATTATAGGGATTGGCCTGAATTTCAATTTACCTAAGGGTTCCTCGGACCTGATTGCGCAACCGTGGACAGATATTGTTTCATCAATGGGGATGGAATTTCAGCCCGGACGAAATAAGATAGCAGCTTTATTGCTGCAGGAATGCATGAGTATTTGTGACAGTCTTGTGCAGGTCAGGCAGGATTTAATGCTGGAGTATCAGCAGTATGATATTTGCCGGCAACAAGCAGTTAATATTTATCTGGATGATGGACGGTTGATGCAGGGTGTGGTTGCCGGTTTTGAAGAGAATGGTGAGATTCGCATACTGGTTGATGATGAAGAAAGACTGTTTAATAGCGCGGACATAAGTTTGAGAAAGGCGAGCAATGTTAACAATTGATATTGGAAATAGCAGTGTCAAATGGGGAATATGGCAGGAAGGACAGCTAATTCTGGCCGAAGATAGTTATTATGAGAAAGACTCATTACATGCTACGTTCGACAAAATTTATTCGGGCGCACCTTATCAGGATACTGTTTGGGTGTCCTGTGTTGCGGGTCAGGATGTCGAACGGGTGCTTGCTGACTGGATTCATAAAGAATGGTCGATTGAACCGATATTCTTACGAACAACCTCGGAGTTAGGCGGCGTCTACAATATGTATCCGCACCCTGAAGAGCATGGTGTGGATCGATGGGCGGCTTTGCTGGGCGCTAAAAAATTATATGATATGCCCGTGTGTATTATTGATATAGGCACCGCCATTACGGTTGATTTGATGGATGCTGGAGGTGTTCATCGGGGTGGTCGTATTATGCCTGGACTGGATATGATGCGAAATTCGTTATTGCAAAATACAGCGGGCATCAAACTGGTTGTTGGTGATTGTCCTGGTTTTGCGATTAATACGGCTGATGCTGTGACCAGTGGCGTTTTACATATGTTGCAGGCGGGTTTGTTGGAAGTTTGTGAATCGGCCAGAGACCGTCTGGGTGAGAAGATGCGGGTGATTTTAACGGGTGGTATGGCCGAAAAAATGTTGCCGCTTCTGGATCGGGTTGAAGGTGTTCATCATGAGCCGCATCTGGTTTTATATGGTCTGTATTATGCCTCACAACAATAAGTGTGTTGTTGGGAAGTTTTTTAACTGAAGAAAGCAATAACTTAATTGGAATAGATAAAGTATGCGCTGGTTGTTTTTATTTGTATTGCTGTTGAATATTGCGTATGTGTCCTGGGAATTAAACCGTCCTGAAGATGTGTTGGAAAAGCCAGTGGTTAACAGGAATGCGCCGAAAATCGTTTTGTTGAGTGAAATTGGTCAGGAGTCGGTTGCCGCAATATCACCTGATCGTAGCGGAGTAGTGCCTGGTCAGGGTGAAAATACAGGTCTCTCAAAGGGTGGCGGCTGTTTTACCGTTGGTCCCTTCAGAGATCTGGAGAGGCTAAGAGCAGTAACACGGGGCATAAAGAAATACGTAATTGATGCCTCCTACAGAAGCCATGAAGAAAAAGAACCGGCCATGTTTTGGGTGTATCTGAAACCAGTTGAAAGCTATAACAAAGCTAAGGCTTTGAGTGATCAGCTGAAAAACATGAAGGTGAAGGATTATTTCATTATCAATTCTGGCGAGCAGAACAATGGCATATCACTGGGGCATTTCAGAGAGAAAAATCGTGCTTATGAGCATGCAAAGTACATATCAAGTCTAGGTTTTCATCCAGAAGTTAAAGCGTTGTTTAAAGATTATACGATTTACTGGCTAGATTACGAGGTTACCCCGGGCATGAGTATCCCGGGTAGCGTCCTTGATAAGCACCTGACGAGCAAAAATAATCGTCTGGTTAGGAATTGTTCGTAAAAAAATCGGAAAAAACTGTATTTATCTCAATATCATCATTGCTTTAGCACGCCGCTTTCCCTAAAATTGCCCGCCTGTAAAACGCCGGTGTAGCTCAGTTGGTAGAGCGCCTCACTTGTAATGAGGATGTCGTGGGTTCAACTCCTGTCACCGGCTCCAGTTTTTTTATCAGCGGTAACGTGCGTTACGGTTGACAGTTGCGTTGCGCTCAAGCAATATACGCGGCTTGATTTTGGAGGGGTTCCCGAGCGGCCAAAGGGGGCAGATTGTAAATCTGCTGGTTCTACCTTCGGAGGTTCGAATCCTCCCCCCTCCACCATTGTTGACTGAGTACAGGCTGGAGGCGTAGCCAGATTGCGGGTGTAGTTCAATGGTAGAACTTCAGCCTTCCAAGCTGAATACGTGGGTTCGATTCCCATCACCCGCTCCATAAATTGTAGAGCGCGAAGGGTTTTGCTCATATAGCTCAGTCGGTAGAGCACTTCCTTGGTAAGGAAGAGGTCACCGGTTCAAATCCGGTTATGAGCTCCATTTTATTTTTTATAACATTTAATTTAATTGTAACAATTGAGATCCAGGGGAGGCATTACAGATGTCTAAACAAAAATTCGAAAGAACCAAGCCGCATGTAAACGTTGGCACCATTGGCCACGTAGACCATGGTAAAACCACATTGACAGCCGCCCTGACAAAAGTAATGGCCGAACTCCAGGGTGGAGAAGTTAAAGCCTTTGATCAGATTGACAATGCGCCAGAAGAAAAAGCACGTGGTATCACCATCTCTACCTCACACGTAGAATACGAAAGCCCGAACCGTCACTACGCGCACGTAGACTGCCCAGGCCATGCTGACTACGTTAAAAACATGATTACCGGTGCGGCCCAGATGGACGGCGCAATTCTGGTATGTTCAGCGGCAGACGGCCCGATGCCACAAACCCGTGAGCACATCCTGCTGTCGCGTCAGGTAGGCGTACCCTATATCCTGGTTTACATGAACAAAGCGGACATGGTTGATGACGCCGAGTTGCTAGAACTGGTTGAAATGGAAATTCGTGAATTATTAGACATGTACGACTTCCCGGGTGATGACACTCCAATCATCACCGGTTCAGCGCTTAAGGCACTGGAAGGCGATACCTCAGAAATTGGCGTGCCTTCAATTGTAAAACTGGTTCAGGCCATGGATGACTACATTCCAGAGCCAGAACGTGCGGTTGATCAGCCCTTCCTGATGCCTGTTGAGGACGTCTTCTCCATCTCAGGTCGAGGCACCGTAATTACCGGTCGTGTTGAGCGTGGTGTGATCAACGTTGGTGAAGAAATTCAAATTGTTGGTATTCGTGAGACCCAGACCAGCGTCGTGACCGGTGTGGAAATGTTCCGCAAACTGCTGGATCAAGGCCAGGCGGGTGATAACGTAGGTTTGTTGCTACGTGGTCTGAAACGTGATGATGTTGAACGCGGTCAGGTTTGTTGCAAACCTAACAGCGTAAAGCCGCACACCAAGTTCGAATGTGAAGTATACGTACTGAGCAAAAATGAAGGTGGTCGTCATACACCATTCTTTAACAACTACCGTCCACAGTTTTATTTCCGTACGACTGACGTGACCGGCGCCTGTGATCTACCTGAAGGCGTAGAAATGGTCATGCCTGGTGATAACGTGAAAATGACCGTGACCTTGATCAACCCAATTGCGATGGAAGAAGGCTTACGCTTTGCGATTCGTGAGGGTGGCCGCACCGTAGGTGCTGGCGTTGTATCTAAAATTATTGAGTAATCAGTCGTTTTAGATTGTAAAAAGTGATGTGCGGGAGGTAATGTTTTTACATTTCCTCCCGTGCGCAATTTAGGCCAGTGGCTCAATTGGTAGAGTAGCGGTCTCCAAAACCGCGGGTTGGGGGTTCGAGTCCCTCCTGGCCTGCCAACATTAAACGGATAATGAGCAGATGGTCGCAAAGACCGAAATAGAAGTTACTAATAAGTTAGATACAGTAAAACTGTTGCTATCAATTACGTTGTTGGTGGCAGGTATTGCTGGTTTCTATTATTACGAGGCTGAGGGCTTGATTTATCGAGTGCTCGGTTTGCTTGTGTTTGTGCTTATTGCGCTAGGTATGGTTTACACAACGCACCTTGGTCAGTCGATTGTCGGCTTTGGTCGTGAGTCGCGCGCTGAAGTACGTAAAGTGGTCTGGCCAACGCGTCAGGAAACAATACAAACAACGATGATGGTGATTGTGGCTGTGATCGTATTAGGTATTTTTCTTTGGTTTGTCGATATGATGTTGGTTAATGCTGTGCAGTATCTAACCGGGCGAGGGTAATAAACGGTGGCTAAACAGTGGTACGTAGTGCATGCATATTCAAACTTTGAAGGCAAAGTAAAAGCTTCGATAGAAGAGCATGTCAAGTTGGCTGGCATGGAAGATAAGTTCGGCCAGATTCTGATTCCAACCGAAGAAGTGGTTGAAATTAGAGATGGTGCAAAGCGTCGCTCGGAACGTAAATTTTTTCCTGGTTACGTTCTGGTTGAAATGGAAATGACCGACGAGACCTGGCATCTGATTAAAGATGTGCCCAAGGTGATGGGCTTTATTGGTGGCACTAAGGATAAGCCTGCGCCGATTACGGAAAAAGAAGCCATGGCGATTATTGGTGCAATTCAGGAAGGGGTTGAGAAACCTAAACCTAAAGTGTTGTACCAGCCAGGTGAGGTGGTCCGTGTTACCGAAGGGCCGTTTAATGATTTTAACGGTGTGGTCGAGGAAGTTGATTACGCGCGTAACCGTTTGAAAGTAGCGGTATTGATATTTGGTCGTTCTACACCGGTCGAGCTTGAGTTTGGGCAGGTAGAGAAAGGCTAGTTTTATAACTTGTCGGGGAGCCTTGACGTAAGAGCAGGGCGTTAGGACCCGGGAGAAAATTATGGCGAAGAAAGTAGTTGCTTATATAAAGCTGCAGGTTCCTGCAGGTAGTGCGAATCCAAGTCCACCCGTTGGGCCGGCGTTAGGTCAGCGCGGCGTTAACATTATGGAGTTTTGTAAGGCGTTTAACGCAAAAACTCAAAATCTTGAAAAAGACTTGCCGATTCCTGTTGTTATCACAGTTTATGCTGATAAAAGTTTCACTTTTATCACTAAGACACCGCCAGCCTCAATTCTGTTGAAAAAGGCGATTGGAGTTAAAAGCGGCAGCGCCGAACCTCACGTTAAGAAAGTGGGCAAAGTAACGCGTGCGCAGCTTGAAGAAATTGCAAATACCAAGATGGAAGATTTGACTGCAGCTGATATGAATGCCGCAGTGCGTACTATCGCTGGAACTGCTCGCAGTATGGGTATCGACGTTGAGGGTGTTGAATAATGGCTAAGTTAACAAAACGTTTGAAAGCTATTCGCGAGAAGGTTGATCGCAATAAACACTATCCGATTGAAGAAGCATTGGCGCTTTTGAAGGATCTTTCATCAGTAAAATTCAATGAATCAGTTGATGTTGCTGTCAATCTTGGTGTTGATCCAAAGAAAAGTGACCAGGTGGTTCGTGGTGCTACCGTCTTACCAAATGGTACAGGTAAAGAAGTTCGCGTAGCTGTGTTTACAGATGGCGAAAATGCCAAGGCTGCCTTGGCTGCTGGTGCTGATTTAGTGGGCATGGATGATCTTGCTGATGCGGTTAAGAAGGGCGAGATGAATTTTGATGTGGTTATTGCCTCGCCAGATGCGATGCGTGTTGTAGGTCAGTTGGGTCAGATTCTTGGCCCTCGTGGCCTGATGCCAAACCCTAAAGTGGGTACTGTAACGCCTGATGTGGCAACGGCTGTTAAGAATGCCAAGTCTGGTCAGGTTCGCTACCGCGTTGACAAAGCCGGTATTATTCACTGTTCCGTGGGTACGGTTAAGTTTGACGTGGCTGCGCTTAAAGAAAACATTGAAGGCCTGATCGCTGCGCTGCAAAAGTCCAAGCCGACTGCTGCCAAAGGTGTTTACGTGCGTCAGGTTTGTGTTTCTACAACGATGGGCCCAGGCCTGGTCGTTGATCAGTCTAGTCTGTCTTAGTCTGATTGGCTCATTTATATATTGAATGGGTGTAAAAGATTTGAAGTGTGAGTGATTCATTCATTCTTCGATAATTTGACAGCCGAGTAATCGGTGTCGTCAAAGACCGTAGGTGCGGCTCTTTGGAGTTGCTTAATTTCCTACGCAGATGGTGAAACCTTGTGTTGTTTTACAAGGTGCATCGTAGGTGGGTCATGTAATTATGTGGCCTTTGTACTTGGCTGAATTGATTTTTGAGTTTCAGGGATCAGTTCATGCTTAATTGGGAGAGCTAAAGTGGCACTAAATCTTGAAGATAAGAAAAGTATTGTCGCTGAGGTGTCTGCGATTGCTGCCAACGCGCATTCGGCTATTGCTGCTGAATACCGCGGTCTAAGCGTAGGTGAAATGACTGAATTACGTGTAAAAGCGCGTAATGAAGGTGTTTACCTGCGCGTGGTCAAAAATTCTTTGACCAAGCGTGCAGTTGAGGGTACTGAATTTGCTTGTATGCAGGATTCACTGGTAGGGCCATTATTGATGGCTTTTTCGCAGGAAGATCCTGGTGCAGCTGCTCGACTTGTTAGTGAGTTTACGAAAACTCATGACAAGTTAATCACTAAGGTGATTGCGATTGGTGGTGAGTTATTGCCAATCGAGCAGCTCGAACGTCTGTCTAAATTACCAAACCGTAATCAGGCTATTGCTCTGCTTATGGCTGTGATGAAAGCGCCGATCGAGAAATTTGTACGTACACTCAACGAGCCACACGCGAAATTTGTTCGTACCGTGGCCGCTGTTCGCGATCAGAAACAAGGCTGATCAACAAGGCAAGCGTAGTAACCAACGCTACTTAAGTAATTTAATTTAATCCGGAGAAAAGTAATGGCTGTTTCTAAAGATGATATTCTGGAAACTATTTCCAATATGTCCGTTATGGAAGTTGTTGATTTGATTTCTGCAATGGAAGAAAAATTTGGCGTATCTGCTGCGGCTGCAGTAGCTGCTGCACCAGTTGCTGCTGGTGCTGCTGCTGGCGCTGCTGAAGAAAAGGACGATTTCAACGTTGTTCTAGCTAGCATGGGTGATAATAAAGTGGCTGTGATTAAAGCAGTTCGCGCTATTACCGGCCAGGGCCTGAAAGAAGCTAAGGATACTGTTGAAGGTGCACCTGCAACAATTAAAGAAGGTGTAAATAAAGCCGAAGCTGAAGAAATCAAGAAGCAACTTGAAGAAGCTGGCGCAACTGTCGAACTTAAATAGACAGCACGCTGGTCACTGGCTTCAGCGACAGGACAGGCTGGTAGCAATTATTTAAAAAATAATTGGCTACCGGCCTTTTCCTGTTTCCAGTTTTTAAAAAAGCTGAATTTTACGGCAATAATCGACACGTTATAGAGGATTACTGATGACATATTCTTTTACCGATAAAAAACGATTTCGCAAGGATTTCGGTAAACGTCCACCTATCCTGGATGTACCTTATTTGTTATCGATGCAGATCGATTCATTTAGAAAGTTTCTGCAATCAGATGTTACGGCTGAAAACCGTGCTCCTGTAGGTTTGGAAGGCGCTTTTTCATCAGTATTTCCAATTATTAGTTATTCAACTCATGTGCGCTTGGAGTACGTGAGTTATAAACTGGGTAAGCCGGCATTTGACGTTAAAGAGTGTCAATTGCGAGGCATGACATACGCAGCACCATTGCGCGTTGTTCTGCGTCTGGTGATTTATGATAAGGAAAGCAAAAAACGAGTTACACCAAAAGAAGTAAAGGAGCAGGAAGTCTACATGGGTGAAATGCCCTTAATGACCGATAACGGGACCTTCGTAATTAATGGAACTGAGCGTGTTATTGTTTCTCAGTTACATCGTTCACCAGGCGTATTGTTTGATCACGATAAAGGTAAAACGCATTCATCAGGTAAGATTTTGTACTCTGCTCGTGTTATTCCTTACCGTGGTTCATGGTTAGATTTTGAGTTTGATCCTAAAGATAATGTCTATGTACGTATAGACCGTCGTCGTAAATTACCTGCGACAATACTGTTACGTGCTTTGGGTTATAACAACGAAGAAATTCTCGATATTTTCTTTGATCATGTTGAATATACTTTCACCAAAGATGGTGTCAGTTTTGATTTGATACCAGAGCGCCTCCGTGGCGAAACTGCGCTTTTTGATATTAAAGCCGGCAAAACAGTTGTTGTTGAATCGGGTCGTCGCGTTACCATGCGACACATTAAAGAGCTGGAAAAAGCCAATGTTAAAAGTTTGGAAGCGCCCGTTGAATATTTACTGGGCAAAACATTGGCGCATGACATAATTGATACTGAAACTGGCGAAATTATGGCGCCAGCCAACTCTGAGTTTACTGAAGAGTTAATTGCTGCTTTGCAGGAAGCAAAAGTTAAGAGCTTTAAAGTTATTTACACTAATGATCTGGAAGCGGGTCCATTTATTTCTAATACATTAAGAGTTGATACCACGACCACAAAGCTTGAAGCGCAAATAGAAATTTATCGCATGATGCGCCCTGGTGAGCCGCCAACTAAAGATGCGTCTGAGAACTTGTTCAATAACCTGTTTTTCTCAGAAGATCGTTATGACCTTTCTAGTGTGGGTCGTATGAAATTTAATCGTCGTCTTGGTCGCGATGAAGAAAAAGGTCCAGGCATCATTTACGATTATAGTCATTTCAAAGATAAGAAAGACGATATATCAAAAAAGCTGATTGAAGAACAGGGTGAAACATCTGACATACTGTCAGTATTAAAAGAACTGATATCAATTCGTAATGGTGAGGGCGTAGTCGATGATATTGATCATCTAGGTAATCGTCGTATTCGCTGTGTTGGAGAGATGGCTGAAAATGTTTTCCGCGTTGGTTTGGTACGTGTTGAGCGTGCTGTAAAAGAACGCTTAACTACTGCTGAGCAGGAAGGCTGGATGCCGCAGGATCTGATTAATGCAAAACCTGTATCTGCTGCAGTTAAAGAGTTCTTCGGTTCCAGTCAGCTGTCACAGTTTATGGATCAGAATAATCCTCTTTCAGAAGTTACTCATAAACGTCGTGTTTCTGCGTTAGGCCCAGGCGGTCTGACACGTGAGCGTGCGGGTTTTGAGGTGCGTGATGTACATCCGACTCATTACGGTCGTGTTTGCCCAATTGAAACACCTGAAGGTCCAAATATTGGTTTGATTAACTCTTTAGCTGTTTACGCACGCACCAATGAATACGGTTTTCTGGAAACGCCGTACCGCAAGGTAGTAAATAGCAAGGCAACAGGTGAAATTGATTATCTGTCTGCGATTGAAGAAGGTAACTTTGTCATTGCTCAGGCTAATGCCAGTATTGATAACAAGGGTAAACTTACTGATGAGTTAGTGTCCTGTCGTAGTGGTAATGATTTTACTTTGACTACACCTGATGAAGTGCAATATATGGATGTATCGCCCAAGCAGATCGTATCTGTGGCAGCGTCTTTGATTCCATTCCTTGAACACGACGATGCTAACCGTGCTTTGATGGGCTCCAACATGCAACGTCAGGCAGTGCCGACTTTACGTGCACAGAAACCACTGGTAGGAACTGGTATGGAGCGCACTGTTGCTCTGGATTCGGGTTCTTCTGTTGTAGCAAAACGTGGTGGTGTGGTTGACTCAGTCGATGCTGCTCGTATAGTAATTCGTGTCAATGATGAAGAAGCGGCTGATGGCAATACAGGTGTTGATATCTACAACCTGACCAAATACACACGTTCTAATCAGAATACCTGCATGAATCAGCGTCCACTGGTTGTGGTTGGTGATGTAATTGCACGTGGTGACTGTATTGCGGATGGTCCATCGACTGATATGGGTGAGTTGGCACTAGGTCAGAATATGTTGGTGGCGTTTATGCCCTGGAATGGTTATAACTTCGAGGATTCGATTCTGATCTCAGAGCGTGTGGTTGAAGAAGATCGTTACACCACTATCCATATTGAAGAAAAGAGCTGCGTGGCTCGTGACACCAAGTTGGGTGCGGAAGAAATAACTGCTGATATTCCTAACGTAAGTGAAAGCCTGTTATCCAAGCTGGATGAATCAGGTGTGGTTTATGTCGGCGCTGAAGTTAAGCCTAATGATATTCTGGTTGGTAAAGTCACGCCAAAAGGTGAAACACAGTTAACCGCAGAAGAAAAATTATTACGTGCTATTTTTGGCGAAAAAGCCTCTGACGTGAAAGATTCTTCATTGCGCGTACCTTCGGGAGTCTACGGTACGGTTATTGGTGTGCAAGTGTTTACACGTGATGGTATTGCGAAAGATAAGCGTGCACTCGAAATTGAGCATATGGAAATCGAAGAGGCGAAGAAAAATATTGATGCCCAATGGGCCATTATCGAAGGCGACCTGTTTGCTCGTATCGAAGCACTGATCACTGATAAGCAGGCAGCGGGTGGGCCTGAGGGTTTGAAGGCTGGAGCCAAGATTACAAAAACATATCTAGATAATCTGGATAGCAAGCAGTGGTCAAAGATTCGTCTTAAAGATGAAGATGAAAACAAGAAGTTGGAAGCTTTGTTCAAACAACGTAAAGATCAGCGCAAGATGCTGGACGAAATGTTTGAAGAGAAGAAAGCAAAGCTGACGGCGGGTGATGATCTGGCGCCTGGCGTACTCAAAATGGTCAAGGTGTATCTGGCGGTGAAACGTCGCATGCAGCCGGGCGACAAGATGGCGGGTCGTCATGGTAACAAGGGTGTGGTCTCAATGATTGTGCCTGTGGAAGATATGCCGCATACAGAAGATGGTACGCCGGTTGATATCGTATTAAACCCATTGGGTGTGCCTTCACGTATGAACGTGGGTCAGATTCTGGAAACACATCTGGGTCTTGCGGCGAGAGGTTTAGGTCTTGAGATCACCAGAATGCTGGACGAAAATGCCAAGATTGCTGATATCAGAAAATATCTGGATCAAATATACAATGATGAGAGCAAAAAACTTGATCTAAAATCGCTTAGCGATGCAGAAATTATGACGCTGGCAAATAATTTACGTGAAGGCGTGCCGATGGCGACGCCTGTATTTGACGGTGCGGATGAAAGTGAAATTATTCGTATGCTGGAACTGGCTAATATGCCGGTTAGTGGCCAGGTAACACTGTTTGACGGACGTACAGGTGAGAAGTTTGATCGTCCAGTGACCATTGGCTACAAGTACATGCTCAAACTTAATCACCTGGTTGATGACAAGATGCATGCACGTTCAACAGGTCCGTACAGTCTGGTTACACAACAGCCACTGGGCGGTAAAGCTCAGTTTGGTGGTCAACGTTTCGGTGAGATGGAAGTTTGGGCGCTGGAGGCTTATGGTGCATCTTATACTTTACAGGAAATGTTAACTGTGAAATCGGATGATGTAGCGGGCCGTAATAAGATGTATAAGAATATCGTAGATGGTGATCATCGTATGGAACCTGGTATGCCTGAATCATTCAACGTATTGCTGAAAGAAATCCGAGCTTTGGCAATCAATATTGAATTAGCTCAGGATAAATCATAGTTTTCAGTTATATGCTGAAACAGGTTACCCACATTAATAAGATTAGACGTTAGGAGTCAGGGCATTGAAAGATCTACTCAAGCTCATAAAGCAGCAGGGTCAAGAAGAAGATTTTGACGTAATTAAAATCAGTCTTGCATCACCTCAGCAAATCCAGTCATGGTCGTTTGGTGAAGTTAAAAAACCAGAGACCATTAATTACCGTACCTTTAAACCGGAGCGGGATGGTTTATTCTGCGCCAAGATTTTTGGACCGGTAAAAGATTACGAATGTTTGTGTGGTAAGTACAAACGCCTCAAACATCGTGGAGTCGTCTGTGAGAAATGCGGCGTTGAAGTAACCCAGTCAAAAGTTCGTCGTGACCGCATGGGTCATATTGAACTGGCAAGCCCAGTCGCACACATATGGTTTCTGAAATCGCTGCCTTCCCGCATTGGTTTGCTGCTGGATATGACGCTGCGTGAAATTGAGCGCATTCTTTATTTTGAAGCTTTCGTTGTAGTTGATCCTGGTTTGACAACCATGGAAAAAGGTCAGTTGTTGACTGACGACACCTACCTTGAAGCAATCGAAGAACACGGTGATGAGTTTGATGCGCGCATGGGTGCGGAGGCGATTCTTGAATTGCTGAATCAGATCAATCTTGATCAGGAAAGAATCCAGATTCGTGAAGATATGGGTGCAACCAAGTCTGAGACCAAGCTGAAACGTCTGGCTAAGCGTCTGAAGCTGGTTGAATCATTCCTGGCTTCTGGTAATCGTCCTGAGTGGATGATTATGACAGTGTTGCCTGTGCTGCCGCCAGATTTACGTCCTCTGGTGCCGCTCGATGGAGGACGATTTGCGACATCGGATCTGAATGATCTTTATCGCCGCGTTATCAATCGTAATAATCGTCTGCGCCGCCTGCTTGAGCTGTATGCGCCGGATATTATTGTTCGTAACGAGAAACGCATGCTGCAGGAATCTGTTGATGCACTGCTGGATAACGGCCGTCGTGGCCGTGCAATTACCGGCACTAACAAGCGTCCGCTGAAATCACTGGCTGACATGATTAAAGGCAAGGGCGGTCGCTTCCGCCAGAACTTGCTCGGTAAGCGCGTTGATTACTCTGGTCGTTCTGTGATCGTGGTGGGTCCTACGCTGAAATTGCATCAGTGTGGTTTGCCGAAGAAAATGTCATTGGAGTTATTTAAACCATTTGTATTTAATAAATTATTGCGTCGTGGTTTAGCAACAACTATTAAAGCGGCTAAAAAACTGGTTGAAAAAGAAGGTGCGGAAGTTTGGGATATCCTTGAAGAAGTGATTCGCGAACATCCAGTCATGCTCAACCGTGCGCCCACATTGCATCGATTAGGTATTCAGGCTTTTGAGCCGGTATTGATTGAAGGTAAAGCGATTCAGCTGCACCCACTGGTGTGTACCGCGTTTAACGCCGACTTCGACGGTGACCAGATGGCGGTTCACGTACCATTGTCGATTGAAGCGCAGTTGGAAACGCGTGCGCTGATGATGTCGACCAACAATATTTTGTCACCTGCTTCAGGTGAGCCGATTATTGTTCCATCACAGGATATTATTCTTGGTCTTTATTACATGACTCGTGAGTCGATTAATGTAAAAGGCGAAGGTATGGTGTTTGCGGATGTCGATGAGGTTCATCGTGCCTATGATAATGGCGAGGCCCATTTGCAGGCCAAGGTCAAGGCTCGAGTTAAAGAGATGGCCTACGATGACGAAGGTAATCTGCATGAACAGCGTATCATTGTTGATACAACTGTGGGTCGTGCTTTATTGTCAGAAATTCTGCCGCCCGGCTTGCCGTTCTCAGTGGTTAATCAGGTGCTGGGCAAGAAAACAATCTCTGGCCTAATTAATATGTGTTATCGCCAGGTTGGTCTGAAAGAAACGGTTATTTTTGCTGACCAGTTGATGTATACCGGTTTCCGTTACTCAACCAGAGCAGGTGTTTCAATTTGCATTAATGATATGGTGATTCCTGAAGAGAAATCAGCCATTCTTGTTGCGGCTGAAAGTGAAGTGAAAGAAATTCAAAATCAATACACTTCTGGTCTTGTCACTAATGGTGAGCGTTACAATAAAGTAGTTGATATCTGGTCGCATGCGAATGAAGCTGTTGCGAAAGCGATGATGGATAAGCTGGGTACTGAAGATGTTGTTGATGCTAAGGGTGAAACGGTAAAACAATTATCGTTTAATAATATTTTTATCATGGCTGATTCAGGTGCTCGTGGTTCAGCAGCTCAGATCCGTCAGTTGGCTGGTATGCGTGGTTTGATGGCCAAGCCAGATGGCTCGATTATTGAAACACCAATTACTGCTAACTTCCGTGAAGGTTTAAATGTACTGCAGTACTTTATTTCGACTCACGGTGCTCGTAAGGGTCTTGCAGATACGGCTTTGAAAACAGCAAACTCAGGTTATCTGACTCGCCGTCTGGTCGACGTTGCTCAGGATATGGTTGTACTTAACCATGATTGTGGCACAAACAATGGTAGAAAAATGCAATCTATCATTGAAGGTGGTGACGTAGTTATGCCTTTGAGTGAGCTAGCGTTGGGCCGAGTCGTTGCTGAAGATGTCTATTCACGTGATGGTGGTGATGCGGTGATCCCGGCAGGGACTTTGCTGGATGAGCACTGGGTAGAACGTTTTGATGAATTAGGTGTTGATGAAGTAAAAGTTAGAACCGTTAGTACCTGTGAAAATAGACACGGCGTTTGCTCGAAGTGCTATGGCCGTGATCTGGCGCGCGGACATCTTGTCAACAAAGGTGAGGCTGTAGGTGTAATCGCAGCACAATCCATTGGTGAGCCAGGCACACAGCTGACTATGCGTACCTTCCATATTGGTGGTGCCGCGAGTCGTTCAGCAGCAGCGAATAATATTGCAGTGAAGAACAAAGGTAAGGTTCGCCTGCATCATATTAATGTCGTAGAAAACTCTTCAGGTAACCTGGTCGCGGTATCCCGCTCAGGCGAGCTGGGTGTTATTGATGAAAATAACCGTGAGCGCGAACGTTATAAAGTACCTTATGGTGCAGTAATCTCCGTTGCTGAGGATGGTGAAGTAGAAGCTGGCCAGATTGTAGCAACATGGGATCCACATACTCATCCAATTATTACTGAAGTAAAAGGTAAAGTTAGTTTGACTGATTTTGCTGAAGGCGTCAGTGTGCAGAAAGAAATGGATGAAATTACCGGTCTATCATCTGTAGTAGTGATGGATCCGAAGCAGCGTCCTTCAGCGGGTAAAGATATGCGCCCTCTGATTACTCTGGTTGATGATAAGGGTAGTGAATTGTGTATTGCTGGTAGTGAGCAGCCTGCTCGTTACTTCTTGCCGTCAGGCGCCATTATCAATATTAAAGATGGCGATGATGTGTCTATTGGTGATGTTATTTCACGTATTCCTCAGGAATCAAGTAAGACTCGTGATATTACCGGCGGTCTGCCGCGTGTAGCTGACTTGTTCGAAGCGCGTAAACCAAAAGAGCCTGCCATTATGGCAGAAGCCACAGGCGTGGTTAGTTTTGGTAAGGAAACCAAGGGTAAGCAACGTTTTATTATTACTCAGGATAATAACGAAGCGATAGAGACGCTAATTCCTAAATGGCGTCATATCAATGTATTCGAAGGTGAGCGCGTTGAGGTCGGCGAGGTCATTGCTGATGGTGAGCTGAATCCGCATGACATTCTTCATTGGCGTGGTGCTGATGCATTAGCGACTTACCTGGTAAACGAAATTCAGGATGTTTATCGCTTACAGGGTGTGAAAATTAATGACAAACATATCGAAGTTATTATTCGACAAATGTTGCGTAAGTGTGAAGTTATTAATGGTCATGATTCACGCTATCTTAAGGGTGAAATCATCGAGCGCTCAAGTATTGCTGAAGAATCTGAAGCCTTAATCGCTGAAGGTAAACGACCTGCTGAAGTCGAGCCGATCCTGCTGGGTATCACCAAGGGATCACTGGTGACAGAGTCATTTATTTCGGCGGCATCTTTCCAGGAAACGACTCGTGTATTGACCGAAGCTGCCGTACGTGGCAGTAGCGATTCATTGCGTGGTCTGAAAGAGAATGTCATCGTGGGTCGTCTGATACCGGCTGGTACAGGTATGGCTTCTCACGAAGAAAGACGTAACCGTCGAACTGCAGCAATAGAAGAGGCTTTTCTTTCTAAAGAGGAAATGGCTGCCGAAGCAAATGCGACAGAAGAAATGCTGGTATCAGCTGAAGTGATAGAAGATACTTCCTCAGATAGTGGCGAAGAAGAGTAACGCTAAGATGCATAAACACAAGAGTGTTCTTGCTGCCAGCTAGGCAGACAGAAAGCCCTTTGGTGTTAAACAAGGTAGGGATTTATGCTTACATCACTTGACAGGTCTGAGTGATGGGCATAGAATTTCGCCTCCGTCGGCAGGCCTATTGGGCCTGTCGTTTATTTTGAGCTTGTAGGAATCATCCTCAAACGCCCGTCTGATTGGGTTTTATAGAAGGTATTAGATGACAACGATCAACCAATTGGTGAGAAAACCGCGTCAAAGCAAGGTTGCAAAAAGCAATGTGCCTGCTCTTGAGGCATGCCCGCAACGTCGTGGCGTGTGTACTCGTGTGTATACAACAACACCGAAAAAACCTAATTCGGCAATGCGTAAAGTAGCCCGTGTCCGTTTAACTAACGGCTTTGAAGTAACCAGCTATATCGGTGGTGAAGGTCATAACTTGCAGGAGCATTCCGTGGTACTGATCCGCGGCGGTCGTGTAAAGGATTTGCCTGGTGTACGCTATCATGTTGTACGCGGTAGTCTTGATACGCAAGGTGTTGCTAATCGCCAGAAAGGGCGTTCGAAGTATGGCGTTAAGAGGCCGAAGGGTAAATAATTATGTCTAGAAGAAGAGAAATTCCTAAGCGTATTGTCCTTCCTGATCCGAAATTTGGAAGTCTGCAAATTGCTAAATTTGTCAACATGATAATGAGATCGGGTAAGAAGTCGACTGCAGAATCAATCATGTATAACGCACTTGACCGTATCAGTGAGAAGGCCGAGGGTGAGGCTACTGAGGTAATGGAAAAGGCATTGGAAAATGTTAAGCCAATGGTTGAGGTTAAATCTCGCCGTGTTGGTGGTGCAACTTATCAGGTGCCAGTTGAGGTTCGTCCAGATCGCCGGGTGGCATTGGCTATGCGCTGGATTATTGATGCTGCACGTAAGCGTGGTGAAAAATCTATGCAGTTGAAGCTGGCGGGTGAGTTAATGGATGCTTCTGAAAATCGTGGTTCAGCGGTGAAGAAGCGTGAAGATACACATCGTATGGCTGAGGCTAATAAGGCATTTGCTCACTTCCGTTGGTAGTGGTTAGGATTGCAGGTTTGATTAGTGGCGCGTACCACACCTATTGATCGTTACCGTAATATCGGCATCATGGCACACATTGATGCCGGTAAAACAACAACAACAGAACGTGTACTTTTTTATACCGGTATTTCGCACAAGATAGGCGAAGTGCATGATGGTGCAGCTGTCATGGACTGGATGGCGCAGGAACAGGAGCGAGGGATTACGATTACTTCTGCGGCTACCACTTGTTTTTGGAGTGGTATGGAAAAGCAGTATAAGCAGCATCGTATTAATATTATTGATACGCCGGGGCACGTTGATTTTACCATCGAAGTAGAGCGTTCACTTCGTGTTCTGGATGGTGCCTGTGCGGTTTTTTGTGCGGTCGGTGGTGTTGAGCCGCAATCTGAGACGGTTTGGCGGCAGGCACATAAATATGCAGTTCCGCGCATCGTCTTTGTGAATAAAATGGATCGTGCTGGTGCGGATTTTTTTCGTGTAGTAGATCAGATAAGAGATCGTCTTGGTGCGACACCAGTGGCGATGCAAGTGCCTATTGGTGCTGAAGAAAAATTTGAAGGTGTGGTTGATCTCATAAAAATGAAGGCTATTCATTGGAATGAGGAAAACATGGGTTCAAGTTTTTTTGAAACGGATATCCCAGCGGGTATCTTAAAGCTATGTCAGCAGAAGCGTGAACAAATGCTGGAAGCTGCGGCAGAGGCTACAGAAGAGCTGATGGACAAATATCTGGAGCAGGGAGATCTGGCTGCAGAAGAGATTAAGCTGGGCATTAGAAAGCGAACTCTGGCTAATGAGATAGTGCCAGCATTTTGTGGTTCTGCATTTAAGAACAAAGGTGTGCAGGCCATGCTGGATGCTGTTATTGATTACATGCCGTCACCGACTGACGTGCCTGCGATTAAAGGCGTTCTAGAAGACGAGACTGAAGGCGAGCGCCATGCTTCAGATGATGAGCCGTTTGCGGCTTTAGGATTTAAGATTGCCACTGACGCTTTTGTTGGTACCCTGACTTTTTTTCGTGTTTATTCAGGCGTGCTGAAATCGGGTGACATGGTATATAACTCTGTGAAGAGTAAAAAAGAGCGTGTTGGTCGTATTGTGCAAATGCATGCTAATAGTCGCGAAGAGATTAATGAGGTTCGCGCTGGTGATATCGCTGCTGCCATCGGCCTCAAGGATGTTACTACAGGGGATACGCTTTGTGACATTAATGCGGTTATAACGCTTGAACGCATGGTGTTTCCAGAGCCGGTTATATCGGTGGCGGTTGAGCCGAAAACCCTGGCGGATCAGGAAAAGATGGGTGTTGCGCTGGGCAAATTGGCGCATGAGGATCCATCCTTTCATGTGCAAACAGATGAAGAGTCGGGTCAAACGATCATTTCCGGAATGGGTGAGCTGCATCTGGAAATTATCGTCGATCGCATGAAGCGTGAATTTAGTGTTGATGCTAACGTGGGTAATCCACAGGTGGCATATCGTGAATGTTTGCGTAAGAAGGTTGAGCAGGAGTCGAAGTTTGTTCGTCAGTCCGGCGGGCGTGGTCAATATGGCCATGTTTTTCTGCGCATTGAACCACTTCCACCTGGTTCAGGATATGAGTTCGTTAGCGAGATTATTGGTGGTGCGATACCCAAGGAGTTTGTTCCAGCAGTTGATAAAGGGATACAGGAGCAGATGAAGAATGGTGTTGTTGCTGGTTATCCTGTCGAAGATGTCAGGGTGACTTTGTACGACGGTTCTTATCACGATGTTGACTCCAGTGAGATAGCGTTTAAGATCGCGGGCTCAATGGGTTTCAGGGAAGGCGCATTAAAAGCGAACCCGACCATCCTTGAGCCAATGATGAAGGTTGAAGTGGTTACGCCCGAAGAGTACATGGGCGATGTTATGGGTGATATTAGTCGCCGACGTGGTGTTTTAGGTGGTCTGGAAGATGCGCCTGCTGGAAAGATTATACGTGCCGAAGTGCCGTTATCTGAGATGTTTGGCTACTCAACATCTCTGCGCTCCGCGACACAGGGTCGTGCAACGTATTCGATGGAATTCGAAAAATACGCTGAGGCACCCGATACGGTGGCCGATGCATTGATTAATTCAAGAAGAGGTTAGTGCCGGGTACCCGGGGCTGGATTTAAAGTACAAAGGTAATTAGCGATGTCTAAACAAAAATTCGAAAGAACCAAGCCGCATGTAAACGTTGGCACCATTGGCCACGTAGACCATGGTAAAACCACATTGACAGCCGCCCTGACAAAAGTAATGGCCGAACTCCAGGGTGGAGAAGTTAAAGCCTTTGATCAGATTGACAATGCGCCAGAAGAAAAAGCACGTGGTATCACCATCTCTACCTCACACGTAGAATACGAAAGCCCGAACCGTCACTACGCGCACGTAGACTGCCCAGGCCATGCTGACTACGTTAAAAACATGATTACCGGTGCGGCCCAGATGGACGGCGCAATTCTGGTATGTTCAGCGGCAGACGGCCCGATGCCACAAACCCGTGAGCACATCCTGCTGTCGCGTCAGGTAGGCGTACCCTATATCCTGGTTTACATGAACAAAGCGGACATGGTTGATGACGCCGAGTTGCTAGAACTGGTTGAAATGGAAATTCGTGAATTATTAGACATGTACGACTTCCCGGGTGATGACACTCCAATCATCACCGGTTCAGCGCTTAAGGCACTGGAAGGCGATACCTCAGAAATTGGCGTGCCTTCAATTGTAAAACTGGTTCAGGCCATGGATGACTACATTCCAGAGCCAGAACGTGCGGTTGATCAGCCCTTCCTGATGCCTGTTGAGGACGTCTTCTCCATCTCAGGTCGAGGCACCGTAATTACCGGTCGTGTTGAGCGTGGTGTGATCAACGTTGGTGAAGAAATTCAAATTGTTGGTATTCGTGAGACCCAGACCAGCGTCGTGACCGGTGTGGAAATGTTCCGCAAACTGCTGGATCAAGGCCAGGCGGGTGATAACGTAGGTTTGTTGCTACGTGGTCTGAAACGTGATGATGTTGAACGCGGTCAGGTTTGTTGCAAACCTAACAGCGTAAAGCCGCACACCAAGTTCGAATGTGAAGTATACGTACTGAGCAAAAATGAAGGTGGTCGTCATACACCATTCTTTAACAACTACCGTCCACAGTTTTATTTCCGTACGACTGACGTGACCGGCGCCTGTGATCTACCTGAAGGCGTAGAAATGGTCATGCCTGGTGATAACGTGAAAATGACCGTGACCTTGATCAACCCAATTGCGATGGAAGAAGGCTTACGCTTTGCGATTCGTGAGGGTGGCCGCACCGTAGGTGCTGGCGTTGTATCTAAAATTATTGAGTAATTTATTATGGCAAAAGCAAACCAGCACATCAGAATTCGTTTAAAAGCATTTGATCATCATCTGATCGATAAGTCAGCAAGCGAAATCGTTGAAACAGCAAAAAGAACAGGCGCGCATGTAAAAGGTCCTATTCCGTTGCCAACGAAAAAAGAGCGTTTTACGGTACTTATATCACCGCATGTGAATAAAGATGCACGTGACCAGTATGAGATTCGTACTCATAAGAGAATGCTGGATATTGTTGATCCCACAGATAAAACAGTCGATGCTTTGATGAAGCTGGACCTGTCTGCGGGTGTGGATGTACAAATAAAACTTAACTAACTAGTACACGGGGCAAATTTACTGGTATAATGCCCCGCTTTGTTGTCTGGCTAACAGTGGTTCTCTGGTTAGGGAAGGCTGTTTAAAGTTACGGCGCGAAGCATCTTATTATCGTAAGTCCGGCTGGTTTGTGATGGCGGGATACTGCGAAAACAGAAATTAAGTAGCTGTGTGGTTTAGCGGCGAACATGGTACGTAAAATTTAATTCATTAATCCTGGTGGTAGCCGGGATTAAGTAGCTGATTTTCCTGATGAAAAACCAGGGGTTCAGTATTTTTTTAGCAGGATACGACATGGCAATTGGTATTGTTGGTACAAAAATAGGTATGACACGCATCTTTACCGAAGATGGCGGTGCGACTCCTGTGAGTGTGATTGAGGTTCAGCCCAATCTTATTACTCAGATAAAAACGCTTGAAAAAGACGGCTATGAGTCTATTCAGGTAACCACGGGTGTGCGTCGTGCAAGTCGAGTGACTAAGGCGATGGCGGGTCATTATGCGAAAGCAGGTGTGCAGGCTGGTCGTGGCTTATGGGAATTCAGAGCTAATGCTGATGAAATCGGTGATCTTGCCGTTGGTGGTCAGTTATCACTAAGCATGTTTGAAGCGGGTCAGAAAGTTGACGTTAGCGGTAAGACAATAGGAAAAGGTTTTCAGGGCGGTATAAAGAGGCATAACTTTGCGATGCAAGATGCTACGCATGGTAACTCTTTGTCACATCGTTCAAATGGTTCGATTGGTATGTGTCAAACACCGGGTCGAGTCCTAAAAGGTAAAAAAATGTCAGGTCACATGGGTGATGCTAATCGCACCATTCAGTCGCTTGAGGTAGTAAGAATTGATGCTGAGCGTGGATTGTTGTTGATTAAAGGTTCAATCCCGGGTTCCAAAGGTAGTGACGTTGTCGTTAGTTCGGCGGTCAAGGGTTCCTGAGTTTCAGGTTTTAAGTTAGAGATCATAAGAAGAGATTAATAATGGAACTGCAGTTACATAACAGTAAAGAAATGATTGCTGTGTCAGATACAGTATTCGGTTCTGATTATAAAGAAAGTCTTGTTCACCAGTTAGTGACAGCTTATATGGCGGCGGCTAGATCTGGAACAAAGGCGCAGAAAACCCGTTCCGAGGTCAGAGGTGGTGGTGCTAAGCCCTGGAATCAGAAAGGTGGTGGTCGTGCACGTGCGGGTACTATCCGTAGCCCATTGTGGCGCACTGGTGGTGTAACGTTTGCGGCGAAGCCAAGAGATTACACTCAAAAATTAAATAAGAAGATGTATCGTGCTGGTATTCGTTCTATTTTCTCTGAGCTGGTCCGTAGTGAGCGCCTTAGGGTTGTTGATGATATCACTGTCGATGCAATAAAGACTAAGCAGTTAGTTGCGAAGCTAAGTGAATTGGGTGTTGGCAAGACTCTGATTGTTACCGAGACAGGTGATGAAAAATTGTATTTGTCAGCTAGAAATCTTCATCACGTAGAAGTGACTGATGTTGTTGGTTTGTCGCCTGTTAATCTGGTTAGTTATGAAGATGTAATTATAACAGTTGGTGCTGTTCGCGCTATTGAGGAATGGTTGTCATGAACCAAGAACGTATGTATCAAGTTTTATTGTCGCCACATGTATCTGAAAAAGGCACAGTACTTGCGGAAGAGCAAAATCAGCACATCTTCAAAGTTGCATGTGATGCGACTAAAAGTGAAGTTAAATTGGCAGTAGAAGAGATCTTTAAAGTTAAAGTTGAAAAAGTTCGAATCATGAATATCAAAGGCAAAGTAAAACGTTTTGGCGGGCGTGTAGGTAAGCGTTCTGATCTGCGTAAAGCCTACGTTACCTTGGTTGAAGGTAATGATGTTGATCTTGCTGGTATTAGCTAGCGCTGAAGGGTATTAGAGGCTTTTAAATCATGGCATTAGTAAGAACAAAACCTACATCACCTGGACGTCGCTTTGTCGTAAAGGTTGTAAATAAGGAATTGCATAAAGGCGCGCCTGTGCGTGCTTTAACAGAAAGCAAGAATAAGAGTGGTGGTCGTAATAATAATGGCCGCATTACTACGCGTCATATTGGCGGTGGTCACAAACAAAAATATCGTATTGTTGACTTTAAGCGTGATAAAGATGGAATTCCAGCATCGGTTGAGCATCTTGAGTATGATCCAAATCGTAGTGCCAATCTTGCCTTGTTGCTTTATAAAGATGGCGAACGTCGTTATATTATTGCCCCGAAAGGCGTTGCTGCTGGTAATGAGTTGCTTTCAGGTGCAAGCGCACCTATCAAAGCAGGTAATACGCTTCCATTGAGCAATATACCGGTTGGTACGCAGATTCACTGTATCGAGATGAAGCCAGGCAAAGGTGCGCAGATAGCACGAAGTGCTGGTACCTCTGCTCAGTTGCTGGCGCGAGAAGGGCTTTACGTAACATTACGTCTTCGTTCAGGCGAGATGCGCAAGATTCATGTTAATTGTAAAGCGACCATCGGTGAAGTGGGTAATTCTGAGCATGGTTTGCGTTCATTAGGTAAAGCTGGTGCAACGCGGTGGAAAGGTGTTCGTCCTACCGTTCGCGGTGTGGTTATGAACCCGGTTGATCATCCGCATGGTGGTGGTGAAGGTCGTACATCTGGTGGTCGTCACCCTGTATCTCCATGGGGCGTGCCTACCAAAGGTTACCGTACAAGAGCTAACAAACGTACAGATAATATGATTGTACGTCGTCGTAACAAGTAATAAATACAGCAGGATTTAAAGAGGATATATAGTGCCACGTTCATTGAAAAAAGGTCCATTTATTGATCATCACCTGTTGGATAAGGTTACCAAAGCCGCAGCGGCCAACGACCGTAAACCTATAAAAACATGGTCACGCCGTTCTACGGTATTTCCTGAAATGGTGGGTCTGACAATTGCTGTACATAATGGTCGTCAACACGTACCAGTTTTGATTAACGAGAATATGGTTGGACATAAGTTGGGTGAGTTTTCTTTGACCCGTACTTTTAAAGGCCATGTCGCTGATAAAAAAGCAAGGTGATATTGTGGAAGTAGTAGCTAAACATAGATACGCTCGTGTATCAGCACAGAAATGTCGATTGGTTGCGGATCAGATTAGAGGTTTGCCGGTTGAGGCAGCATTGGCAGCTTTGACATTTGGTGTTACTAAATCATCGGATCTTATGAAAAAAATATTAGAGTCCGCCATTGCTAACGCTGAGCATAACGAAGGCGCTGATATTGATGAGCTAAAAGTTTCCAAGGTCATGGTAGATGAAGGTCCAACCATGAAAAGAATTCGGCCTAGAGCAAAAGGTCGAGCTAACAGAATTTTAAAGCGTACAAGCCATATTACGGTTTGTGTTGCAGATCGCTAGAGAGAGAATCGTATAATGGGACAAAAAGTACATCCTGTAGGTATTCGTCTTGGTATTTCTGCGGACTGGAGCTCAAAGTGGTACGCCTCATCAGCGGACTTCCCTGGTCTCTTAAATGCAGATCTTAAAATCCGTGAATACTTAAGAGAAAAGCTGGCAGCCGCAAATGTAAGCCGAATTCAAATTCAGCGTCCAACACGCTCATGCCATGTAACAATTCACACGGCTCGCCCTGGTGTTGTTATTGGTAAGAAAGGTGCGGATATTGAGATTTTGAGACAGGAAGTGGCGAAAATTTCTGATATGCACATCAATAATGTGAAGTTGAGTATAGAAGAAATTCGCAAACCAGAGCTTGATGCGCAACTGGTTGCAGAGGGCATTACTCAGCAATTAGAGCGTCGTGTAATGTTCCGCCGTGCAATGAAGCGTTCTATCCAGAACACCATGCGCATGGGTGCTCAGGGTATCAAAATTAAAATTGGTGGTCGTTTGAATGGTGCTGAGATTGCTCGTAGTGAACAATATCATGAAGGTCGCGTGCCTTTGCACACACTGCGTGCTGATATCGATTATGGCTTTGCAGAAGCAAAGACAACTTACGGCATTATAGGTGTGAAAGTTTGGATCTATAAAGGCGAAGTTTTTGATTTTCATAACAGAGACGAGTCAAAAACACCTGCAAACGCAGCTGTCTAGTTGCTGTTAGAGAACAGAGGATATATAAGTGTTACAACCTAAGCGTACAAAATTCCGTAAGCAGTTCAAGGGTAAAAACCGTGGTCTTGCGCAAAATGGAAATAGGGTTAGTTTTGGTGAGTTTGGTTTAAAAGCTGCAGAACGTGGTCGTGTAAGTGCCCGTCAGATTGAAGCTGCTCGCCGTGCAATGACTCGTCATATTAAGCGTGGCGGAAAAATCTGGATTCGTGTATTTCCTGATGTGCCAATTTCAAGTAAGCCATTAGAAGTACGTATGGGTAAAGGGAAAGGAAACGTTGATCACTGGGTGGCAAAAGTTCAGCCTGGTTTTGTAATGTATGAAATGGAAGGTGTTTCAGAAGAAGTAGCAAGAGAAGCATTTAAGCTGGCAGCAGCTAAATTGCCGATTAAAACAGTATTTGTATCTCGGACGGTGATGTAATGTCGACTGCGCAAGAATATAGAGCAATGTCCGTTGAGGACTTGAATAAAGAATTGATTAATTTACGTCGTGAGCAATTTAGTCTCCGTATGCAAATGGGTGCTGGTAATACTCCAAAAACACATTTGTTTTCTGTAGCTAAGCATAATATTGCACGTGTAAAAACAGTGCTTAATGAAAAGAAAACAGGTAATAAATAATGACAGCTTCAGAAAATAAGGCTGAAAAAGTACAGCGTACACTGACCGGTTCAGTGACAAGCAATGCAATGGATAAGACAGCGACCGTAATGATTGAACGTCGCATCAAACATCCTGTGTATGGAAAATATATTACACGTTCAACTAAGTTACACGTTCATGATGAAAATAACGAGTGTAATAAAGGTGATGTCGTTGTTATCGAACAGTGTCGACCAATTTCTAAAACCAAGTCCTGGAATTTGGTTCAAGTAATTGAAAAGTCCACTGCGGTTTAATAGAAAGAGTTACAGGAAGCAGTCATGATTCAGATGCAAACAATATTGAATGCTGCCGACAACAGTGGTGCTCGCAAAGTGCAGTGCATCAAAGTGTTGGGTGGTTCACATCGTCGCTACGCGGCTGTGGGGGACGTGATCAAGGTTAGTATTAAAGATGCTATACCACGCGGCAAAGTTAAGAAAGGTGAAGTCTACAATGCTGTTGTAGTGCGTACTGCAAAGGGTGTTCGTAGAAGTGATGGCTCAGTTATTCGTTTTGATTCGAATGCTGCAGTTTTGTTGAACGCATCGTTGCAACCTATTGGCACACGTATCTTTGGCCCTGTTACTCGTGAATTGAGAACAGAGCGTTTTATGAAGATTATTTCACTTGCGCCAGAAGTGCTGTAGCGGGAGTTTTGAGATGAATAGAATTCGTAAAGGCGATCAAATCGTTGTTATCAGTGGTAAAGATAAAGGCCGTCAAGGTACTGTCCTGAATGTGAGCGCTGATGATCGTGTCCTGGTTGAAGCAATAAACATGGCTAAAAAACATACCAAGGCTAATCCTATGCAGGGAATTGAAGGCGGTATTGTTGAGAAAGAGATGCCACTGCATATTTCAAATATTATGCTGTTTAATCCTATGACTAACAAAGGTGATCGAGTTGGTTTTAAGGTTCTGGAAGATGGACGTAAAGTTCGTTATTTCAAGTCGAATGGCGAAGTTGTTGACGTTTAGGTAATAGAATAATGGCAAGATTAGAGCAATATTATCGCGAAACAGTTATCAAGAAATTGATGGCCGAGAACGGTTTTAAAAACATCATGCAAGTACCTCGTATTGAGAAGGTTACTATCAACATGGGTGTTGGCGAGGCGATTGGCGACAAAAAAGTATTAGAACATGCGCTCGCAGATATGGAGAAGCTGGCAGGGCAAAAACCTGTTACCACGCTTGCGCGAAAATCTGTAGCGGCATTCAAGGTTCGTGATGGTTATCCCATCGGATGTAAAGTGACTTTGCGTAACGAACGTATGTATGAGTTCCTGGATAGATTGATCACAATTGCTATTCCACGTATTCGTGACTTCCGTGGTTTGAATCCAAAGTCTTTCGATGGCCGTGGTAATTATAATATGGGTGTAAAAGAACAAATTATATTCCCGGAAATACAGTACGATAAAATTGACAAGATTCGCGGCATGGATATTTGTATTACTACAAGTGCCGCTGATGATGAAGGTGGTCGTGCATTATTGACAGCATTTAATTTCCCATTCAAGGGTAGAGACTAGATATGGCAAAAGTATCAATGAAGCAACGCGAGAAAAAAAGAGCGTGCTTGGTTAAGAAATATGCAGCGAAGCGCACAGATTTACGTGCGGTTCTTAATGATCAAGAAGCTAGCTTTGATGACAAAATGGCAGCGCAAAAAACTTTGCAAATGCTGCCAAGAGATTCATCTGCTGCGAGGCAGCGTAACCGCTGTCGTGTAACTGGTCGCCCACATGGGGTGTATAGAAAATTCGGTCTTTGCAGAAATAAGTTGCGTGAAGCAGCGATGCGCGGAGATATTCCTGGTCTTGTTAAGGCTAGCTGGTAGTAAAAGGTAAACGATTATGATGTCAGATCCAATAGCAGATTTGCTAACACGTATCCGGAATGGTCAATCTGCTGGTAAGGCTAAAGTGTCCATGCCTTCTTCAAAAGCAAAGGTTGCAATTGTTGAAGTTATGAAAAATGAAGGTTATGTAGCAGATTATTCTGTCAGTGATGATGGTAAGCCAGTGCTTACTGTTACGTTAAAATATTTTGAAGGCCGTCCTGTTATTGATGAGCTAAAACGAGTTAGCCGTCCGGGCTTGCGTATCTATAAAGGTAGTGATGAATTACCAAAGATACTAAATGGTCTGGGTGTTGCAATTGTTTCAACATCAGCAGGTTTAATGACAGATAGCCAGGCACGAACCGCGGGTCATGGCGGCGAAGTGCTTTGCACAATATCATAAGGTATAACAATGTCACGTATAGCAAATAAACCAGTAGAGATTCCAGCTGGCGTTGAAGTTAACGTCAAAGGCCAGACAGTTTCTGTAAAAGGAAAAAACGGTCAAATGTCTATTGATGTACACGAAAAAGTTAATGTTGAACACAGCGATGGTGTGTTGCACTTTAGTGGTCGTGAAGGTGTTTTTGGTTCGGTCGCGATGGCAGGCACAATGCGCTCATTAACTGGCAATATTGTAGTTGGTGTAACTCAAGGCTTTGAAAAGAAGCTTTCACTAGTTGGTGTAGGTTACCGTGCACAGGCTCAAGGCAATATTCTGAACCTGACACTTGGTTTCTCTCACCCAGTGAATTATGCGGTGCCAGAAGGTATCAGCATTGATACACCAAGTCAGACTGAAGTTGTTATCAAAGGCATGGATAAACAAAAGGTTGGCCAGGTAGCGGCAGAAATACGTGCTTATCGTCCACCTGAGCCATATAAAGGTAAAGGAGTTCGTTATGCTGATGAGCACGTACTTCGTAAAGAAGCTAAGAAGAAATAACGTCAATCGATAGTAAAGAGACGATACGATGAATTTAAAGAAATCGAATAGATTGCGCAGAGCAAAAAAAACCAGAGCTAAAATAAGCGAAATTGGTTCTTACCGCCTGAGTGTGCATAGAACACCACGACATATATATGCACAGGTTATTTCTGCTGTTGATAGTAAAGTTGTAGCGACTGCTTCAACTCTGCAGAAAGATGTTGCTGCCGATCTTAAATATACAGGCAACGTAGATGCAGCTTCAGCGGTTGGAAAAGCAATTGCTGAAAAATCAAAATCAGCTGGAATTACTGCGGTCGCATTTGATCGTTCTGGTTTCAAGTATCATGGCAGAGTAAAGGCTTTAGCTGATGCTGCACGTGAAAATGGCTTGGAGTTCTAATAGGATTTTATAATGGCAAAAATAGATTCACGCGTAGAGAAAGACGACCTTATTGAAAAACTAGTAGCAGTTAATCGTGTTGCAAAAGTAGTAAAAGGTGGCCGTCAATTTGGTTTTACAGCACTGACTGTAGTTGGTGACGGTAACGGAACAATTGGTTTTGGTTATGGGAAGGCAAAAGAAGTGCCTTTAGCTATTCAAAAAGCTATGGATAAAGCTAGAAAGAATATGCAAAAAATTGATTTGAAAGATGAAACATTGCAGCACGCCATCGTTGGTATACATGGTGCAGCTAATGTTTACATGCAACCAGCATCTGATGGTACCGGTATTATTGCTGGAGGCGCTATGCGTGCAGTTTTTGAAGCGGTTGGTGTTAAGAATGTACTGGCTAAAATTAACGGTTCACGTAATCCAATAAATGTAGTGCGTGCAACAATTAACGGTTTGACATCTATGTCATCGCCCGCATATGTTGCAGCAAAACGTGGCAAAAAAATCGAAGAAATAATTGGTTAGGTAACGATTGTGGCAAACAAAGAACTTAAAGTAACATTGGTGAAAAGCATAATAGGCCGATTACCGTCGCATCAGGCTTGTGTACGTGGTCTTGGTTTGCGTCGTACGAACCATACCGTGACGGTGATTGATACACCAGAGAATCGCGGCATGATAAACAAAGCTTATTATATGCTTTCAGTCGAGGAGATCTGAACATGTATCTAAATGATCTTTCGCCTGCAGAAGGCAGTAAAAAAGTAGCTAAACGTGTTGGTCGAGGAATTGGTTCAGGCACGGGTAAAACATCTGGAAGAGGCCATAAAGGTCAAAAATCACGTTCAGGTGGATTTCATAAGGTAGGTTTTGAAGGTGGACAGATGCCACTGCAACGCCGTTTGCCTAAAGTGGGCTTTAGCTCTCGCATGGCAAAACATAGTGCAGAAGTACGTCTGAGTGAGCTAGCAAATATTGATGCAGACGTTATTGACGTTGCTGTATTGATTGCTGCTAATGTTGTTCCAGCTGTTACCAAAAAAGCAAAAGTATTTGCTTCTGGTGAATTAACTAAAGCGGTGAACTTAAAAGGTATTCAAGTAACCCCAGGCGCTCGAAAAGTTATCGAAGCTGCTGGTGGCAAGATCGAAGCTTGATTCTCTATAACACATTAAATAGATAGTTATAGAAATGAGCGAAAAAAAGGGTAATTTCCACGAACTTAAACAGCGACTGTTATTTGTGCTGGGTGCGTTGATTGTATTTCGTATAGGCACATTTATTCCAGTTCCTGGTATTGATCCCAATGTACTGTCGACATTGTTTGAGCAGCAACAGGGTAGCATCCTTGGTGTCTTTAACATGTTTTCAGGTGGCGCTCTAGGACGTATGTCGATGTTTGCGCTCGGCATTATGCCTTATATTTCGGCATCGATTATTATGCAGCTACTGGCGGTTACAGTTCCTTCATTGGAGCAGATTAAGAAAGAAGGTGAGGCAGGGCGTCGTAAAATTGCCATGTACACTCGCTACTTTACTCTGGTACTGGCAACATTTCAGTCGATTGGAATTGCAACAGCACTACAGACGCAGTCAGTAGGTGTAGATGCACTGGTAATAAACCCGGGCATTACTTTTGTTTTTACCGCTGCCATTACACTGGTTACTGGCACGATGTTTTTAATGTGGTTAGGTGAGCAGGTGACAGAGCGTGGTATTGGTAATGGTATATCCATTATCATATTTGCGGGTATTGTTGCAGGTTTACCGACCGCGATTGGTGGTACTCTCGAACTGGTAAGAACCGGCGAGTTACATACCCTGGCTACCATTTTCTTGTTCGCACTGGCTGTGCTTGTCACTGCCTTTGTAATATTTGTAGAACGTGGTCAGCGAAGAATTACGGTAAATTATGCCAAACGTCAGCAGGGCCGACGCCTATATGCTGCACAAAGTAGCCATTTACCGCTTAAGCTGAACATGGCAGGCGTAATACCACCGATCTTTGCATCGAGTATTATTCTGTTCCCAGCAACTATGGGAAGCTGGGTAGGGCAAAACAAAGGCATGGAGTGGTTGCAGGATATTGCCAGTGTGCTCTCGCCTGGACAGCCAATATATGTGATGCTTTATGCGATAGCGATTATATTTTTCTGCTTTTTTTACACGGCCTTACAGTTTAATGCTCGTGATACAGCAGATAATTTGAAAAAATCCGGTGCGTTTATTCCAGGTATTAGACCTGGCGACCAAACCGCTAAATATATAGATAAGGTTATGACCCGGCTGACATTTGTTGGTGCTCTTTATATAACCCTGGTGTGTTTATTGCCTGAGTTTTTGATTTTATATTGGAATGTACCATTTTATTTTGGTGGTACCTCACTACTTATTATCGTAGTAGTAGTCATGGATTTCATGGCCCAGATACAATCACACTTAATGTCTCACCAGTATGAAGGCATTATGAAAAAGGCAAATTTACAAGGTTATAAACGATAATTTGTCAGGTGTGCTTGCCTAACTATTTGATTTATAAAGAAGTATTGAATCGATACTGATTCGGAGAAAGAAAATGAAAGTACGTGCATCAGTTAAAAAATTATGTCGAAACTGCAAAATTGTCAAACGTAGCGGTATCGTTCGAGTGATATGTGCAGATCCACGCCATAAACAGCGTCAGGGTTGATTTGGTAAGGTATTCTCAGTAAAATTGCGCGCTTTGTCGCGAACAGACGGAAACAGTAAATGGCTCGTATAGCAGGTATAAATATTCCATCACATAAACATGCAGTTATTGGTTTAACGCATATTTATGGTATTGGTCTAACACGTTCAAAAAGCATTTGTGAAATAACAGGTATTCCGACCGATAAAAAAATCGGCGAGTTATCTGAAGATCAAATCGAAAGCTTAAGAACCGAAGTGGGTAAGTTCATCGTAGAAGGTGATCTTCGTCGTGAGGTTTCAATGAGTATCAAGCGCCTGATGGATTTAGGATGCTATCGTGGTATTCGTCATCGTCGCGGTCTGCCACTACGTGGCCAACGCACTAAAACTAATGCTAGAACTCGTAAAGGTCCACGTCGACCTGTTACTCGCTAGTCAATAATAGGCAGATTATATAATGGCAAAGCCAGAAGCACGAAAAAAAATTAAACGCACCGTCACTGATGGTGTAGCGCACATTTTCGCTACATTTAACAACACTATTGTGACTATCACTGATCGCCAGGGTAATACACTATCATGGGCAACCGCTGGTGGTTCAGGATTCCGTGGCTCACGTAAAAGCACACCATTCGCTGCACAGGTTGCTGCCGAACGTGCTGGTACACGCGCAAAAGACTACGGCGTTAAAAATGTAGATGTACTAGTAAAAGGTCCTGGCCCAGGTCGTGATTCCGCTGTGCGTTCATTAAATAATATCGGCTTTAAAATTACCAATATTACAGATGTAACACCCATTCCTCATAATGGTTGTCGTCCGCCTAAAAGGCGTCGTGTTTAAGATCGGAGAGTATTAAGTGGCTAAATATATAGGTCCAAAGTGTAAGCTCAGTCGTCGTGAAGGCGTTGATCTTGAATTAAAATCATCACTGCGTTCACTCGAGTCCAAGTGCAAACTTGATCAGGTGCCAGGTCAGCACGGTGCTCGCCGCACACGTTTGTCTGACTATGCTTTGCAGTTACGCGAAAAACAAAAGCTACGTCGTATTTATGGTGTTTTAGAAAAACAATTTCGTAACTACTACAAAGCCGCAGCAAGCCAGAAAGGATCAACAGGTGAAAACCTGCTGTCATTGCTAGAAACAAGACTTGATAACGTTGTTTATCGTAGTGGTTTTGGAGCAACACGTGCGGAAGCGCGTCAACTAGTGAACCATAAATCGATCCTTGTTAATAATAAGGTAGTCAATATACCTTCTTACAAGGTTAAAGCTAATGATGTTATAGCTGTACGTGAAAATGCCAAGAAACAGACACGAATCATTGACGCTTTAGGTATGGCTAAACAGAAAGGTATTTCTGACTGGATTTCTCTGGATGAAAGCAAACTTGAAGCAACTTTCAAGAATGTACCCGAGCGTGCTGATTTACCACCGAGCATTAATGAACAACTTGTTGTAGAACTTTACTCCAAGTAGAGGAGCGAATACCGAATGTCAGGTACTGATGAAATTCTTACACCTCGTACTATTAGCGTGCAGTCTTATAATGATACGCACGCCAAAGTGGCGCTTGAGCCATTAGAACGAGGCTTTGGCCACACACTGGGCAACGCTTTACGTCGCATTCTACTATCTTCAATTGAAGGTAGTGCCATTGTTGAGGTTCAAATTGAAGGTGTTGAGCACGAGTACAGTGCTATTAATGGTGTGCAGGAAGATGTTTTAGAAATCCTGCTCAACATGAAAGGTGTTGCTCTCATAATGCACAACAATGATGAAGCTACAATCACATTAACCGCTAAAGGACCCTGTGTCGTAACAGCAGGTGATATTGTAACGGGTCATGATATAGACATCGTCAATCCAGGCCATGTTATTGCTAATCTTAATAAAGAAGGCAGTCTTAATGTAACAATGAAAGTTGTGAAAGGACGTGGTTACAAGCCAGCTTCTAGCATGATTAATGAGTCAGCGGAATCTACAGCTATTGGTGTGTTACGACTTGATGCTTCTTTCAGCCCAATTCGTCGTGTCTCATACAATGTTGAGAGTGCGCGTGTTGCACAGAGTACTAATCTGGATAAATTGATTCTTGATCTGCAGACCAATGGTACTGTTGATCCAGAAGCTGCTATTCGTACAGCAGCAACAATACTGCAGGATCAACTGTCAGCTTTCGTTAATCTTAAGAGCATGGAAGACGAAGAGATTGTTGACGAAGAAGCAGATATTGATCCAATTCTGTTACGTCCAGTTGATGAACTTGAATTAACAGTTCGTTCTGCAAACTGTCTGAAAGCAGAAAGTATTTATTATATAGGTGATCTTATTCAACGCACTGAAGTTGAGTTGTTGAGAACACCCAATCTGGGTAAGAAATCATTGACAGAAATCAAAGATGTTTTGGCATCACATGGTCTGTCACTGGGTCTTCAACTCGACAATTGGCCACCTGCCTCTCTTAGAGATAAAGAAGCCAGCTAAACAATATAAAGGTTTATTAAAATGCGTCATCGTAAATCAGGTCGTCAACTTAGCAAGAATAGCAGTCATCGCAAAGCGATGTTCAGCAACATGACTAATTCTTTATTCGACCATGGCATTATCAAAACGACACTGCCTAAGGCAAAAGAACTGCGCCGAATTGCAGAACCGTTGATCACAATGGCTAAAACTGATTCAGTTGCTAATCGTCGTTTAGCTTTCTCACGCCTACGTGACAAAGCAACTGTTGGTAAGCTTTTCACTGAGCTAGGTCCGCGTTATAAAGAACGCCCAGGCGGTTATACTCGCATTATGAAATGTGGTTTCCGTTCAGGTGACGTAGCGCCAATGGCATACATTGAACTAGTTGATCGTCCTACTGTTGCGATTGTAGAAGCCGCTGAATAAGCTTAAATCTCAACTGCAATAAAAAAACCGGCCAAGGCCGGTTTTTTTATTGCAGTTGAGATGGTTTTTTATCTGTTGGCCTGAAATATTTGTTTGAGATAGTGTCCTGTGAATGATCCGGGTACTTCTGCTACCTGCTCTGGTGTGCCCTGAGCAATGATAGTTCCTCCTTTATAACCTCCCTCCGGACCCAGATCTATAATCCAGTCAGCCATCTTTATTATATCGAGATTGTGTTCGATTACGATGACTGTGTTACCGTGGTCTCGGAGTCGCAACAACACCTCGAGGAGCTGCTGAACATCATGAAAATGCAAGCCAGTTGTAGGTTCATCGAGAATGTAAGCCGTTTGACCAGTATCACGCTTGGACAATTCTTTGGATAATTTAATACGCTGAGCTTCGCCACCGGAAAGTGTGGTGGCACGCTGGCCCAGTGTAATATAAGAGAGCCCTACATCCATTAGTGTTTGTAGTTTACGTTTGATAACTGGAATGGCATCAAAAAAGACAAGCGCGTCTTCAACAGTCATTTCCAGCGCTTCGTGTATGCTCTTGCCCTTGTATTTAATTTCCAGCGTCTCACGGTTATAGCGCTTGCCCTTGCAGACATCACAGGTGACATAAACATCGGGTAAGAAATGCATTTCGACTTTAATTACGCCATCACCCGAGCAGGCCTCACAACGTCCGCCTTTAACATTAAAGCTAAATCGGCCCGGTTTGTAACCTCGTGAACGTGCTTCCTGTGTGCCTGAAAACAGTTCCCGCATCGGTGTGAACAAACCGGTATAGGTAGCCGGATTGGAACGAGGTGTTCGTCCAATCGGTGCCTGATCAATCTCTACCACCTTATCAAAGTTTTTGATGCCGCTATGTGACACAAAAGGTGCTACAGACATTGAGTTCTGGTTAATTTCTCTGGCCAAAATGGCGTAAAGGGTATCGTTGATTAATGTTGATTTGCCAGAGCCGGAAACGCCGGTAATGCAGGTTAGTAGTCCTACTGGTATTTCTAGGTCTACATTCTGCAGGTTGTTGCCACTGGCACCTTTTATTACAAAGGATTTATCGGTCCTCGGTGTACGGAATTCAGGAATTTTAATTTGCCTGACACCGGATAAAAACTGACCGGTAATGGATTCAGGGGTATTGATAATGTCTTCATAAGTGCCCTCTGCGATGACTTCACCGCCATGAACACCCGCACCAGGCCCGATATCAATGATGTGATCGGCCGTTCGGATGGCATCTTCATCATGCTCAACAACAATGACAGTATTGCCAATGTCGCGCAGATGGGTGAGCGTGCCCAGTAATCGATCGTTGTCACGCTGATGCAAGCCAATGGATGGCTCATCGAGAATGTACATAACACCAACCAGTCCGGCACCAATTTGACTGGCGAGTCGAATTCTCTGTGATTCACCGCCAGACAAGGTATCTGAATTTCTATCGAGTGTTAAATAATCCAGGCCAACATTCACCAGAAAATTGAGGCGCGCAGATATTTCGGTATTTATTTTATCCGCAATTTCGCCACGTTTACCGGTGAGGCTGAGGTTGCTAAAAAAATCATAGGCATGAACTATCGGCAAGGCGGTAATCTGTGCCAGTGTCTTATCCTGTATAAAAACATGCCGGGCGGCAACATTCAGGCGGCTGCCCTGGCAGCTGGGACAGGCTTGCTGTGACATGTATTTAGCCAGCTCTTCACGAATTACATTTGAATCGGTTTCACGGTAGCGCCGTGCCATATTGTGGAGTACACCTTCGAATGTATGGGTACGTTTTTTTCCCCGGCGACCACGATGTCCGGGATAGTGAAACTCGATTTTTTCTTGATCGCTACCGTATAAAAGAATGTTTTTAAATTCTTCATCCAGATCTTCGAATGGAATTTCTATATCAAAACCATAATGCTCAGCCAGGCCCTGAATAATGCTGAAGTAATAGGCGTTGCGGCGATCCCATCCCCGGATGGCGCCACCCGCCAAGCTCAGATGGGGATTGCTGATGACCCGGTCGGCATCAAAAAACTGGCTGTGACCAAGACCATCACAATCAGGGCAGGCACCAGCAGGGTTGTTGAAGGAAAACAGGCGTGGTTCCAGCTCCTGCAGGCTATAACCACAACTTGGGCAGGAAAAGCGCGCAGAAAAAACCAGATCTGTTTTTTTCTCATCATCCATGAAAGCAATCGTGGCCACATCATCGGCCAGATTTAAAGCCGTCTCGAAAGACTCGGCTAATCTTAATTTGATGTCATCGCGCACCTTGAATCGGTCGACAACCAGTTCGATGGTATGTTTTTTATTGGCATCGAGATTCGGAATCTCATCCAGTTCATAAACCTGTCCATCAACCCGGGCTCGAATAAATCCCTGCTGTTTGAATTCGGCGATTTGGCCGTGAAACTCACCTTTGCGGTCTCTGATTACGGGCGCCAGTAGCATTAATTTTGAATCAGCAGGAAGCTCAAGGACAAAATCGACCATCTGGCTAATGGTCTGTGCTTCCAGCGTGGTGTTATGCGTTGGACAGCGCGGCGTACCGGCACGGGCAAACAATAAACGCAGATAATCGTAAATTTCTGTGGTGGTACCGACAGTGGAACGCGGGTTGTGCGAAGTGGTTTTCTGTTCGATGGAGATAGCCGGAGACAGGCCTTCAATATGATCAACATCCGGTTTTTCCATCATTGATAAGAACTGCCGGGCATAGGTGGACAGCGATTCAACGTAGCGGCGTTGACCTTCAGCAAAAATAGTATCGAAAGCTAATGATGACTTGCCCGAGCCGGACAAGCCGGTAATAACGATAAGTTTGTCGCGAGGAATATCAATATTGATATTTTTCAGATTATGAGTGCGGGCACCGCGTATTTGAATTGTGTCCATGAAGCTGTTTCTGTTACCGATTTCGAGTTTTTAAAAAGCAATCTGGTAGAATGCATCTTTTTAGTATCTCAGGTCAACCGCTGGTTGAAAAACAGGTCATTAATGTCAGTGTTTCAGGAAAAATTAGGTTCACAGGAAAGACGGGCAGGGGCTTCTCTGGCATTGATCTATGCTTTTCGTATGCTGGGCCTGTTCATGATCCTGCCAGTATTTGCCATCTATGCTGAAGACCTGCCCGGAGCTACCCCCTGGTTAACCGGCCTTGCTCTGGGTGTCTATGGATTAACTCAGGCCATTTTACAAATCCCGTTCGGCATGCTTTCCGACAAGATTGGCCGAAAACCCGTTATTGCTGGTGGCTTGCTAGTTTTCGCTATCGGCAGCTTAGTGGCTGCTTCGTCTGACGGAATCTATGGCATTATCGCGGGCCGGGCACTACAGGGATCGGGCGCAATTGCCGCTGCCCTGATGGCGTTGGCCGCCGACCTGTCGACTGAGGAGCATCGTGTACGCATGATGGCGATGATCGGGATGAGCATCGGCGTTGCGTTTGCGTCTTCCATGGTGCTGGGCCCGGTGCTCAATGAGTGGATTGGCGTCTCGGGCATATTTGCCGGCACCGCCGTGCTGGCTGTCATGGGTATCGGCATCCTGTATTTGTTTGTGCCAAATCCGCCGGACAGCCATTTTCATCGCGATGCCGAGCTTCAAACCTCAAGCCTGAAATCCGTACTCAAGACCATTGATTTGCTTCGGCTGAATGCCGGTATTTTTGCGCTACATTTTGTGCTGATGTCGGTGTTTCTGGTGATACCGCTGGAACTGCGTGATGATGCCGGTTTGGCCTCCGCTCAGCACTGGCAGCTGTATCTGCCGGTTTTTATCGTGTCAGTTGTGTTGATGGTGCCTTTTATACTTCTGTCCGAGCGTAAAAATCTGATGAAGCCGGTATTTGTCGGTTCAATAGCGGGTCTGACTGTAGCTATTGTCGGCTTACTCAGTGGCCGTGATCTGACCACCATCACCATTTTTTTGCTGCTGTTTTTTACCGCATTCAACCTGCTGGAAGCCAGCTTGCCCTCGCTGGTGGCCAAAACAGCGCAGGCTGACCAGAAGGGTACCGCCATGGGCGTGTACTCCAGCAGCCAGTTTATGGGCGCTTTTGCCGGTGGCGCCGTCGGTGGTATGGCGCATCACGTCTGGGGTATTGATGGTGCCTACACGGCGGCATTGGCTATGTCATTGATCTGGCTTCTGATCGCTATCTTTATGAAAAAGCCCAGAAACTTGAGCACCTATTTGATGAAAGTGTCGGATGTTACTGAGCAGCAGCTATTGGCGGTGAGAGGCGTGGTCGAGGCGGCCATTATCAAAGGTGAGGGGGTCGCCTACCTGAAGGTGGAAAAACACATTCTTGATGAAGAAAAACTGTTATCGTTTGCGCAAGACATCATATAAACTTCAGCTGCATTAACAACAAGCCAAACATATATAAGACGAAATAAACGCGGAGAGTAAAATGGCACGAGGAGTAAATAAAGTAATTTTGGTGGGCAATTGTGGAAAGGATCCGGATACCCGCTACATGCCGTCTGGAGGCGCTGTCACCAATGTTTCTGTGGCAACATCAGAGAGCTGGAAAGACAAGCAGAGCGGCGAAACCAAAGAGCGCACCGAATGGCATAATGTGGTTTTTTTCAACCGCCTGGGTGAAATCGCTGGCGAGTACCTGAAAAAAGGTTCACAAATTTACGTGGAAGGCAGCCTGCGTACCCGCAAATGGCAGGACAAGAACGGCCAGGATCGTTACACTACCGAGATTGTCGCCAGCGAAATGCAGATGCTGGGCGGTCGAGGCGGCGGTGATAGCTATGCTCCAGCGCAGAACCAAAGTCAGCCTGCCAGCAATCAGTCCTATGATGACCGCCAGTCAGCACCTATGGTCGAAGAAGGTTTTGATGATGATATTCCGTTTTAAAAATCAGCATTGACCATAAAAAAATTCCAGAAGGCCTCATTTAATGAGGCCTTCCTGTTTCTAATTGAAGTTAGTGAATCCACCCCATCTATTTGTCAAATCGGCTAAAATAACTTTTAGTTTTTTCATAACAATCTTACTGGTTGTCATTATAGGGTAATTTATGTGTGGTATCGTTGGTGCAGTCGCTGAGCGAAATGTAACGCCTATTCTTCTCGAAGGTTTGCGTCGTCTTGAATATCGCGGTTATGACTCAGCTGGTATTGCTGTACTCAATCAAAATAATTGTATTGATCGTATACGTCGAGTTGGCAAGGTGCAGATTCTGGCCGATGCACTGGAAAAGAATCCTCTGCATGGTGTGGTGGGTTTGGCGCATACACGTTGGGCTACTCATGGTGTCCCGAGTGAAAAAAATGCCCATCCTCATGTCTGTAATGATTCAGTGGTCATTGTTCATAATGGCATCATCGAAAATCATGGCATCTTGCGTAAACAACAAAAAGCCGCCGGATTTACTTTTACCTCCGATACCGACACTGAAGTTGCTGTACATCAGGTTGAATATTATTTAAAGCAGGACAACGATTTATTGTCGGCAGTAATTAAAGCTGTTGCTGATTTTGAAGGAGCATATGCATTAGGGGTTATAGCTACATCGGAACCGGGGCGTTTAATCGCGACTCGTAGCGGTAGCCCATTGGTGATTGGCATGGGTTTGGGTGAGCATTTTATTGCATCCGATGCCTCTGCATTGTTACCCGTCACACGCCGTTTTATTTATCTACATGAGGGTGATATCGCTGATATATGTGCCGATTCAATGGTTATATACGATAAAAATGGGCAGCGAGTTGAACGCGATATACATGAATCAGATCTTAGTGCGGACTCAACAGGTAAAAATGGTTATCGCCACTACATGCTCAAAGAAATTCATGAGCAGCCTACCTGCTTGCTGGATGTGCTTGAAGGTCGAGTGCTCAATGGGAAATTATCAGATGCGGCCTTTGGTTTTGGCGCATTAGAAGTTTTCGATAAGATTAAGAGTATTCAGATTATTGCCTGTGGCACCAGTTATCACGCCGGGCTGGTGGCCAAATACTGGCTTGAAGACCTGGTGGGTATTCCATGCCGGGTCGAAGTGGCCAGTGAGTTCCGTTATCGCAATCCAGTATTGTTGTCAGACAGTTTAATTGTCACCGTCTCACAATCGGGTGAAACAGCCGATACGCTGGCTGCTCTGCGCAGTGTGAAAGATAAAGTCAGTGCTACTTTGGCGATATGTAATGTTCCCGAGAGCTCGTTGGTAAGAGAAAGTGAGCTTAGTCTGATGACACGTGCTGGTCCGGAAATTGGTGTTGCCTCGACCAAAGCTTTCACTAGTCAGTTACTGGCACTATTGATGCTGGTGGTCGCGTTGGGTAAAAAACGTGGTATGAAAGAGCAACAAGCAATTGCGCTGATGCATGAAGCGTTATCACTGCCGACTATCATTGAAAAAATTCTGTCGAATAAAGCTGCTATAGAAAAATGGGCAGATGCATTTACCGAGCTGAACAATACTATATTTCTTGGCCGTGGTGTCCTGTTTCCTATTGCTCTGGAAGGTGCGCTCAAACTCAAAGAAATCTCCTATATTCACGCAGATGCTTATCCAGCGGGTGAGCTCAAACATGGACCGATCGCGTTAATTGAACCGGGTAAACCTGTGGTTGCGGTTGTCTGTAAAGATGGTTTTGAAGATAAAATTAAATCGAACTTACAGGAAGTACTGACACGTGGAGGCGAAATTTATGTGTTTGTTGATGAGCGTCTGGATATGTCGGATTTGGGTGAACATTGCCACATAATGGCTTTGCCGCCAGTGTCATCAATACTCGCGCCTTTGTTGTACGCTATCCCTCTACAATTGCTTTCATATTTTGTCGCAGTGCTGAAGGGAACTGATGTCGATCAACCGAGAAATCTGGCGAAGTCGGTGACTGTAGAATAGGGCGCTGAACGATTTATTCTGTAAATCCTACTAATTGTCGGTTTACTATGTCCTTGATCACTTAATAATCAATGATGATTTCGGTGTATTAAACGTGATATTCTAACCACATTGAATGTTTCCACAGGACTTTATGACTAGTAAACCACCGATCAGTGCCTATGCTGATCCTACAAAATCGTGACCCGTAAGCTCTATATCAAGACCTTCGGATGTCAGATGAACGAATACGATTCGTCCCGAATGACCGATGTGCTCGCCGAATCCCATCAGCTTGAATTAACCGATAATCCAGAAGAAGCTGACGTGCTGCTGTTGAATACCTGCTCGATCCGCGAAGGTGCGCAGGAAAAGGTATTCTCTCAGCTCGGCCGCTGGAAAAACTGGAAAAAGGATCGTCCTGATCTGGTCATTGGTGTTGGTGGTTGTGTGGCAAGTCAGGAGGGCGCAACGATTCAGAAACGCGCGCCTTATGTTGATGTGGTGTTTGGCCCACAGACAATTCACCGTTTACCCGAGATGATTAGTCAGGTGCAACAGCATCGTCGTCCAATGGTGGATATCAGTTTCCCTGAAATTGAGAAATTTGATAATTTACCGGCACCGCATGCTGAAGGCCCGACGGCGTTTGTTTCGATTATGGAAGGTTGTAGTAAATACTGTACTTTCTGCGTGGTGCCATACACGCGCGGTGAAGAAGTTAGTCGCCCCTTTGATGATGTCCTGGCCGAGGTTTCGGGTTTGGCTGAGCAGGGTGTGCGAGAAGTCAATCTGCTGGGGCAGAACGTTAACGCCTACCGCGGTGTGATGCACGATGGTGAAGAAGCCGATCTGGCGCTGCTGATTCATTATGTCGCGGCGATTGAGGGTATAGACCGGATTCGTTTTACAACTTCGCATCCTATGGCTTTTTCAGATAGTCTGGTTAAAGTTTTCGGTGAAGTGCCTGAACTAGTGAATTTTTTACACCTGCCGGTGCAGAGTGGTTCTGATATTGTATTGAACGCTATGAAGCGTGGCCATACTGCACTGGAATATAAATATATTATTCGTCGTTTGCGTGAGGTGCGCCCCGATATTTCGATTTCATCCGATTTTATCGTCGGCTTTCCGGGGGAAAGCGATGCTGATTTTGATGCGACTATGAAGTTGATTAATGATATTGGTTTTGATCAATCTTTCAGTTTTATTTATAGTGCACGGCCGGGCACTCCTGCCGCTGATCTTTACGATGGTGTGGAGTTGATAACTAAAAAACATCGTCTGGCAATATTGCAGGATGTAATCAATCGCAATGCTGTTGCCATTAGTCAGTCTATGATGGGGACAATACAACGTGTTCTAGTCGAAAGCGTTTCCAGAAAAAGTGATGAGCAGCTAGCCGGTCGAACAGAGAATAATCGCATGGTTAATTTTTTTGGAGATAAAAAGTTGATTGGTAGTTTTGTTGATGTACGTATTACAGAAGTGCGGACTAATTCATTGCAAGGAGAATTTGTCGCATTCTCAGAAAAAGAGAACGTCAGAAAACTCGCATGAATGAGTCTTTAAATTTTGATTTGTTGCCAGTGGATAATAAACGTTTGGCCAATTTGTGCGGCCAATTTAATGAAAATATTAGTCAGCTTGAAAAATACTTTGATGTAACTATTGATTGCAGTAGTAACCGTTTTCAGATTAGCGGCGAAGATAGTCATTCCAGAGCCGCTATGCAGTTAATAAAAAAACTCTACAGTGTTGCCGAGGATGAAGTATTGGCGCCTGCCGTGGTGCAATTATATTTGAATGAATCGAGTGAGGGTATAGTGACAGAAGATGTCAGAGGCGGAATGCCACAGTGGCAGGTTAAAACTCGCAAGGGACCAGTTAAGGGACGTGGTCAACACCAGAAAGAATATCTGGATGCGATAAAGAGCAATGATTTAGCACTGGGCATAGGCCCTGCTGGGACGGGTAAAACTTATCTGGCTGTCGCCTGTGCAGTCGATGCACTAGTCAACGATGAGGTGGATCGTCTGGTGCTGGTGCGTCCGGCGGTAGAAGCGGGTGAGCGTCTGGGATTTCTGCCCGGCGATTTGTCACAGAAAATCGATCCTTATTTACGACCTATGTATGATGCATTGTACGAAATGATGGGCCCGGAGAAAGTTGCCAAGCTGATTGAGCGTAATATTATTGAAATTGCACCGCTGGCTTACATGCGAGGCCGCACTCTGAATGATGCCTTTATTCTTCTTGATGAAGCGCAAAATACCACTATTGACCAGATGAGAATGTTTTTGACACGAATTGGTTTTGGTTCCAAGGCAGTAGTCACGGGCGATATAACACAGGTCGATTTACCTCATGAAAAAGTATCAGGCCTGCGCCATGCCATGCATTTGCTGGAAAATATGGAAGGTGTCGGCATTACGCTTTTTGATGCGCAGGACGTTGTTCGCCATCCGTTGGTGAAAAAAATTGTAATGGCTTATGAAAATGAGGAAAGGTCTTAGTTTATGGCCATCATTATAGAGTTATCTATTTCAGATGATGTTGATCAGGCCTCTTTACCCAATGAAGAAAATCTCCAGCACTGGGCACAAGCCAGTTATCCTGATGATGATGAGGCAGTGGCCAGTATGCAGATTGTAAGTAGTGATGAAATGCAAATTTTGAACCGGGATTACCGTGGTCAGAACAAGCCGACCAATGTATTATCATTTCCAATGGAGTTGCCCGAAGAAATAGGTATAAACATTCTAGGCGATCTAGCTTTGTGCGGCGAAGTAATTGAGATGGAGGCTAAGCAGCAGGCTAAAAAATCTGAAGCGCATTGGGCACATATGGTTGTGCATGGCATGTTGCATTTGCAGGGCTATGATCATATTGAAGATGATGAAGCTGAAATAATGGAAGCAAAAGAGATCGAAATAATGAAAAATCTCGGTTTTGAAAACCCATACAATTAAATGATTTTAAATAAGATTATATTTTTATGAATAATTCGAAAAATAATCCATCCTGGTTTTCAAATTTTATTCAGCAGTTTGCAGGTGATAAAGATGATCGTGCTTTGTTGCTTGAAAAATTAAAGGATGCACATAAACACGGCATTATTGATGCGGAAGCACTGACCATGATTGAAGGCGTGTTTCAGGTTTCTGAAATGCGAGTACGTGATATTATGGTGCCACGTGCCCATATGGTCGTTTTGCACGATGATATGAGTGTGGTGGATATGTTACCGCTGATTGCCAGCTCAGGGCATTCGCGTTTTCCTGTGATAGATGAGAATCTGGATGAAATTGTCGGGATTTTGCTGGCTAAAGATTTATCCCGTTACAATGATGAAAAAAGTCGTGATGAATTTGAACTGAAGGACATTCTGCGCCCCGCTGTTTTTGTGCCGGAAAGTAAACGACTAAATGTGTTGCTGAAAGACTTTAGAAGCAGCCGCAATCATATGGCAATTGTCATTGATGAATACGGCGGTGTGGCCGGACTAGTGACAATTGAAGATGTGCTCGAGCAAATTGTTGGTTCGATTGATGATGAGCATGATGATGCAGATGCGGCCAATATCCAGCGCCATGGTTACCATCGCTATAGTGTACGTGGCTTAACACCAATCAGTGATTTTAATGAGTTTTTTGATGCGGATTTAAACGATGATCAATTTGATACCATTGCCGGTTTTGTTACGCATGAAATTGGCCATCTTCCCGAGCGTGGAGAAGAAGTGACCGTGGGTAATTTTCAGTTCAAGGTGATTAGCGCCAATTCTCGCCGTATCAATAATCTGCAAGTTACCATGCAATCAAGCTCGGCTTCTTCAGGCGATTAATTTGAGTCTTAATAAGGATATTGAAGGATGTGCACAGCTTGAGCCGATCTAAAAAAAGACCCTCAGTTTTTTCTATAGAATCACGTTTTTTACCGTTAGCTAGTCTGCTTGCCGGTGCTTTAACTGTGTTGTCTTTTGCGCCACACAATCAAGTCTGGCTGCTCTATCTATTAATCACTTTTATATTTTATATCTGGCTAAAATCAAGTCCTAAAAAAGCCTTTTTCCATGGCTGGTTATTTGGTCTGGGCATGCAAGGTACAGGTATTGGCTGGATTTATTTTAGTCTGCACTATCATGGTGGCAGCCCTGTTTTATTTGCAGTCCTGCTGGTTATTTTACTGGCGGCCTGTCTGGCTGTGTTCACGGCTTTGATGGGGTTTTTGGTTAATCGATTTTGCGCAGCCGGCAAACCAGCCAGGCTTATTTTGTTATACCCCATGTCATGGGCCTTGTTTGAATGGCTGCAGGGTATTGCTTTAACCGGTTTTGCCTGGCAGCAGCTGGGGTACACACAGATTGATTTACCGTTGTCGGGTTTCGCACCGTTAGTGGGTAATCATGGCGTGAGTCTACTGGTTGCTATGACTTCAGGCAGCCTCGTGTTATTGCTGACTAATTCGAGATGGCGCAAAAAAGCTGTATTGCTGTTACTGGGCATTTGGCTGACAGGTTTTTTGCTCAAACAAATCAACTGGACCGACGCCAGTGGTGATGAAATTAAAGTCGCTCTGATCCAGGGCAATATTCCACAAAGCCTGAAATGGAAACAGGAGTCGCGTACGCCAAGCATGCAGCGATATCGGCAGCTTTCCATAGAGCAACGTGATGTTGATTTAATCATCTGGCCGGAGACCGCTATTCCCGGTTTTCAGCATCGTTTAAATGATTACATCGCCGATCTCAGTCGGGACATGAAAAAAAATAACACGGATTTGCTGGCCGGCATTTTCATTAGCGATCTGGAGACGGGGCGTTATTACAATAGCCTGATCAATGTGCACGGTGGTGACTACCGCAAACGTCATCTGGTTCCACTGGGCGAATATATCCCTCTACGTTTTCTGATCGATTTCTTTAGTCATTGGGTGAAAATACCAATGTCGGATATTGATTCTGGTGCTGATAACCAGCCCTTGTTGCACGCAGCCGGTCAGCCATTGGGGGTGAGCATCTGTTTTGAGGATGCTTTTGCGCGCGATGTGCACAGAGATTTACCGGAAGCGACCTTGCTGGTGAACGTAAGCAACGATGCCTGGTTTGATGGCTCCTTCGAGCCTTTCCAGCATCATGCCATTGCCCGCATGCGAGCGCTGGAAAGCGGCCGTTTCATGCTGCGCGCCACCAATACCGGCATCTCTTCGATCATCGGGCCAAAGGGCGAGGAAATCGCGGTCTCATCGCAGTTTGAAATACAGGTATTGAAAGCCAGCGTCCAGCCCATGACGGGTTCCACTCCTTATATTTTCTGGGGTGATCTGGTGCTGGTGCTGAGCTGTTCGGCCGTGCTGGCTGGCTTTTTCCTCAGGGGCCGGCGCAATCGCTGATTACGGTTGAGTGCTTTGAGCGCGTTGAAAGACGGTGTTTTTGCACTCGGGGCAGGGTTCTATTTCGCCGGTGGTAACAAAAGAAACGTTACGTCCGCATTGTGTGCAAACCAGTGTGCCGGGACCGGTGATTTCTCCGCTACGGTATTCATTGGGCACATGGGGCGGGTTTTGAAATTGCTCCAGTTCGATGCGGGTGCGGTCGGCCACCGATAGAAACAGGTCAATAATATTGCGCTCGATAATTTCAATGTCCAGCATCAGCCAGTCACCAAATTCTGCACTGGTTTCCATCATGTATTCGGCGGCATCATTGATATCGCGTTTGATGTATTCACTGATTTCATGCGCCTCTTCCACGGTGACTTCACCAAGATGAACCGCCTGTTCCTTGGCCGCATTCAGGGCCTTTTGCAAGGTCAGGTCCGAAGTGTCGGCATTTTCGAACTTTTCACGAATGGCGGCCATCATCTGATTGTAGGTATTGATCAGACGATTCGATGATTGGTGCTTGTTGTTTGATGTCATAATTTCCAGCTTGAAAGGGTTCTGTTTACGTGTTTATGGTTTCCTAACCTGCACCCCTCGTGTATCCTTCCACTTTACATTTATAGCCCAGAAAAGTCCGTCTTGCCGACGCAACTGACGAACTGTTGATTAGTGTCATAAAAACTATGCAGAAAGAATACAATCCCCAGGAAATTGAATTAAAAGTCCAGAAAACCTGGGAAATACAGGGTACTTTTAAGGCGGTTGAAGACGCCGACAAAGAGAAGTTTTATTGTCTGGCCATGTTTCCTTACCCCAGTGGCCGCCTGCACATGGGGCATGTGCGCAATTACTCCATTGGCGACGTGATTTCCCGTTACCAGAAGATGCTGGGCAAAAATGTGTTGCAGCCTATGGGCTGGGATGCTTTTGGTTTGCCGGCAGAAAATGCGGCGATAAAAAACAAGGTGCCGCCGGCCAACTGGACTTACCACAACATCGATTATATGCGTGACCAGCTCAAGCGACTGGGTTTCGGCTATGACTGGGATCGCGAACTGGCGACCTGCAAGCCCGAGTATTATCGCTGGGAGCAGTGGCTCTTCACCCGGTTGTTCAAGAAAGGCCTGGCCTACAAGAAAACTGCCGCCGTGAACTGGTGCCCGAACGATAAAACCGTGCTTGCCAACGAGCAGGTCATCGACGGCAAATGCTGGCGTTGCGATACCGTTGTCGAGCGTCAGGAAATTGCGCAGTGGTTTATGAAAATCACCAGCTACGCCGAAGAGTTGCTCAATGATATCGACAAGCTGGAAGAGTGGCCGGAAAAAGTTCGAACCATGCAGCGCAACTGGATAGGCCGTTCTGAAGGCGTTGAATTGCAGTTCGAGGTGGAAGGCGAAGCGCCGTTAACCGTGTACACCACGCGTCCCGATACCCTGATGGGCGTAACTTATGTAGCCGTGGCCGCCGAACATGCGCTGTCGAAAAAAGCCGCAATCAATAATCCCGCCTTGCAGGCCTTCATTGAAGAATGTAAACACTCCGGTGTCGCCGAAGCCGATATGGCGACTATGGAAAAGAAAGGCATGGCCACGGGCCTGATGGTCAGCCATCCCATTACCGGCGAGAAGGTGCCCGTCTGGGCGGCCAATTTTGTGCTGGTCGATTATGGTTCCGGTGCAGTGATGTCGGTACCGGCTCACGATGTGCGCGACCATGCTTTTGCCAAGACTTATGGCCTGCCGATCAAAGCCGTGATTGCCCCTGCCGAGGGTGCTGATATTTCTGTTGAAGAAGAAGCTTTCGTTGAAAAGGGCGTGCTGAAAAATTCCGGTGAATTTGATGGCCTGACTTCCGAGCAGGCTTTCGATGCCATCGCTGACAAGCTGCAGTCCATGGGCAAGGGCGAGAAACAGATCAACTTCCGTCTGCGCGACTGGGGTGTTTCCCGCCAGCGTTATTGGGGCACGCCGATTCCCATTATCAACTGTGATTGTTGTGGTGCTGTGCCGGTACCTGAAGATCAACTGCCAGTGGTACTGCCGGAAGATGTCGATTTCAGTGAAGTGATTGGCTCGCCGATCAAGCAAATGCCGTCGTTCTATGAAACCACCTGTCCGAGCTGTGGTGGCAAGGCTGAGCGTGAAACCGATACCTTCGATACCTTCTTTGAATCGTCATGGTATTACGCGCGCTTCACCTGTCCTGATGCGAATCAGATGCTGGATGAGCGTGCCAAATACTGGGCGCCGGTCGATCAGTATATCGGCGGCGTTGAACATGCGGTTTTGCATCTGCTGTACGCGCGTTTCTTCCATAAGCTGATGCGTGATGAAGGCCTGGTCGACACCGATGAGCCTTTCAAACGACTGCTGACGCAGGGCATGGTGCTGAAAGATGGCTCCAAAATGTCGAAGTCAAAAGGTAACACGGTCGACCCGCAAGGTTTGATTGAGCACTATGGCGCAGACACCGTGCGCCTGTTTACCATGTTTGCCGCGCCACCCGAACAGTCACTGGAATGGGCTGACAGCGGTGTTGAAGGCGCTTCGCGATTCCTCAAGCGTTTGTGGAAACTGGTGGAAGAAAATATCGAGGCTGGTTCAGCCACCGTTGATACAGAGACATTAAATGCCGGGCAAAAACAGATGCGCCGTAAGGTGCACGAAACCTTGCGCAAGGTGAGCGATGACATTGGTCGCCGTTATACGTTTAACACTGCAATCGCTGCGGTCATGGAACTGATCAACGAGCTGGCCAAATACAATGATGACAGCCAGCAGGGCAGTGCCATCATGCGTGAAGCGATTGAGTTCATCACCCTGATGCTGTCACCGATTGTGCCGCACATTACCCAGCAACTATGGCAGGAGCTGGGCCATGAAGGTTTGGTCGCAGAAGCCAGCTGGCCCGCCTATGATGAGTCGGCGCTGGTTCAGGATGAGATCGAAATCATGATTCAGGTGAACGGCAAATTGCGTTCAAAAATAACCGTGCCCGCGGGCGCGGATAATGCTACGGTCGAAGCGCTGGCTTTGCAGGATGAAAAAACCATCAGCAACATCGAAGGCAAAACTGTACGCAAGGTAATTGTTGTGCCTGGACGTCTGGTTAACCTGGTTGTTGGCTGAAGCAGATTGTGAGCAGTTTACATAAAAAAGTTTTTATTTTTATGCTGATTGCATTAGTGGGGTTGCAGACGGCCTGTGGTTTTCATCCTCGAGGTGTGGTTGGTTTGCCTGATCATATTGCGCCGCTCTTTCTTGATTTAAGTTCAACTGATGACGGTCTTGGGCATGAATTGAGAATACTGTTATCGTCATCTGATAAAGATGACCTGGCAATATCAAAAACTAAAGCAAAAACGATTTTGACTATTTCAAATATGCAAAAGAAACAGCGTTTGGTTGCCGTTGATAATCTTGGTCGTGCTCATGAGTATGAATTGAATTATCAGTTTAATTACGAGTTGAAAAAAACTTCCATGGCAAATACTCAGTCAGCAATTATAAAAACAAACAGAGTTGAATTAAAAAGGGATTTATTTTTTGATCCCAATAATGTATTGGCATCTGGTTACGAAAACGAAGCTTTATACGAAGATATGCGCAAAGAAGCTGCGCGCATAATACTTGGACAGTTGAACGTTATTAAACCAATTGCGTTGCAACAAGAATAATGCCCTTATTTGAAAAATGAACGTCCGCCCGGATCAACTCAAATCGGTTTTAAAAAAACAACTGTATCCGGTTTATCTGGTCAGTGGTGATGAGCCTCTACAGGCGATGGAAACTACTGACCTGATCCGCGCGACCTGTCGTGAACAGGGTTACGCCGAGCGTGAGATTTTTGAAGTCGATGCTAATTTTGAATGGCAGAACTTCAGTGATGAAGCTGCGAGCATGTCGCTATTTTCATCGCAACGCATACTCGATGTGCGTATTCCCTCTGGCAAGTTCGGCAAGCAGGGCAGTCAGGTGATAAAACAGTATCTCGACAACCCGGCTGAAGATACCGTAGTGCTGATCACCACCGGTAAACTCGATAAGAGCGCCAAAAACAGCGCCTGGTTTAAGGCTATTGATAAGTTGGGTATGGTCATCCAGTGCTGGCCAGTTGATAGTGGTCATTTACCTGCCTGGGTGCGCCAGCGTTTTCAGGAACGCGGCATGAAGCCGGATAATGCGGTGGTCGATTATGTCTGTCAGAATGTCGAAGGTAACTTGCTTGCGGCCGCGCAGGAGATCGATAAAATATATTTATTCGTCGGTCCCGGCGATATCAGCTTTGAACATGTCAGCGAAGCCATTACTGAAAACTCCCGCTTCAGCGCTTTTGAACTGGTCGATACCGCACTCAAAGGCGAGGCTCCACGTACTATAAAAATATTGAACAGTCTCGATGCGGAAGGCATAGAACCTCTGGCTATCATCTGGGTACTGGCCAAAGAAATTCGCCTGTTGTGCCTGGCTGCCGCCGACCCTTCCTCTGCTGAATATATGTTGAGCCGCTCCGGTGTATGGAGCAATCGCATGCCATTATTTAAGGCCTGTCTCTCGCGCCACACTGAAAATAACCTGCGCTCATTATTGCAACGTTGCATGAAAATCGAAGGCATCAGCAAAGGCTTTGAAGACGGCAATGCCCACGATGAGCTGAGAATGTTGGCTTTTCTATTGGCAACTGGTCGACGTCGTATTAAGCCATAAATTTTTTGGCGCGGTTAGCGCTTACCCGTCTTGTCTGGATTCGATATAATGTCGGTTTATACATGGATGGGCATTGAGTTTTTTCAGTTAATTTCATCTGTAAAGTCAGCAGGCTAAGAGCAACTATATTTGTAAGGTCAATCATGAGTAATCAACCCAAATCCATTGATGTAAAAAATTATATGTTGCAACTCGGGCAGCGTGCTCGTCAGGCTTCGCGTGCAATTGGTCGAGCTGAAACGGCGATAAAAGATAAGGCACTGAATGTTATCGCTGATCGCATTGATGTTGAGGCAGAAAAATTAAAACAGGCGAATGAGCTGGACTTGCAGGCAGGTAAAGCCAAAGGCCTGGATGATGCGCTACTGGATCGACTTGCACTGACAGATGCGGGCATTAAATCAATGTCCAATGGACTGCGCCAGATTGCTTCTCTGTCTGACCCTGTCGGTGAGATCACCGATATGGCTTACCGCCCTTCCGGTATTCAGGTTGGACGCATGCGGGTGCCGCTGGGCGTTATCGGTATCATTTATGAATCGCGTCCTAATGTGACTGCCGATGCCGCGGGTCTGTGTTTGAAGTCGGGCAATGCCTGTATTCTTCGCGGCGGCTCGGAAGCGTTTCATTCCAATCAGGCCATTGCTGAATGTATTCGTTATGGTCTGGAGCAGGCGGGTTTGTCTGCGGATGTGGTGCAGGTGGTGGAAACGACTGATCGTGAAGCCGTTGGCGAAATGCTGCGTTTGAAAGATGATGTTGATGTCATTATTCCACGCGGTGGTAAGAGCCTGATCGAGCGCATTACCAATGAATCGTCGGTGCCGGTGATCAAGCACCTCGACGGCATCTGCCACGTTTATATCGATGCCGATGCCGATATCGAAAAAGCCATTCGCGTTTCTGTTAATGCCAAAACCCAGCGTTACGGCACCTGTAACACGCTGGAGACTTTGCTGGTCGCAGAAAAAATTGCTGCTGACGTGTTGCCCAAACTTTGTGACGAATACAAAGCCAAAGGCGTTGAACTGCGTGGCTGCGAAAAAACCCGCGCACTGGTTGATGGTGTTATCGCTGCGACTGAAGAAGACTGGGACACCGAATACCTGGCACCGATTCTTTCGATTCGTGTGGTCGATGGTATCGACATGGCGATTGATCATATCAATACCCACAGCTCGCAGCATACCGAATCCATCATCACCGAAAATTACACGCTGGCGCGTCGCTTCCTGCGCGAAGTTGACTCCAGTTCAGTGATGGTGAATGCCTCAACACGTTTTGCCGATGGTTTTGAATATGGTCTCGGTGCCGAGATCGGTATCAGCACCGACAAACTGCACGCAAGAGGACCGGTCGGCCTGGAAGGGTTGACCAGTCAGAAGTATGTAGTTTTGGGTGATGGCCATATCCGCACATAATCTGAAATATAAGATCAGATTTTGAAACCACTTCTGGGTATTTTTGGCGGTACTTTCGATCCGGTTCACTTCGGACATCTTCGAACAGCGCTGGATGTTAAGCAGGCACTGGATATGGATCAGGTGCGTTTTCTGCCTAACAGTATTCCGCCTCATCGCGAACAGCCCTGGCTGGATATGACTACGCGTAAGACGCTGCTGGAAATTGCTCTGCAGGACATGCCTGGCTTTGAGCTGGACTGTCGTGAGCTGGAGCGTGAGGGCAAGTCCTACATGGTCGATACTCTGGCGTCGCTGCATGAAGATTTTTCCGATCATCACCTGTGCCTGATTCTGGGTATGGATGCCTTTGCCGGTTTGCCTTTATGGTATCAGTGGCAGCGCGTATTGCAGCTATGCCATATTGTTGTGATCGGCAGACCGGGGTTCGACTGGCCATCGTCACCGGAGCTACAGGCACTGGAAGGCCGTCGCACCAGTGATGCTGGCGAACTTAAACGGGCGGAGGCAGGGCTGATTCTGTTACAATCCGTGACCCAGCTGGACATATCGGCCAGCAATATACGAAAACAACTTCAGGCGGGGCGGGATATTCGGTATTTATTACCCGAAGCGGTGCGTTTGAAACTACTAGAGATATTAAATACATGAATGTAGATGAGCTCAGAGCACTGGTCAGAAAGGCGCTGGAAGATCTGAAAGCGGAAGATATAGTTGAAATGGATGTGCGCGGTAAAACCAGTGTCGCCGACGCTATATTTGTCGCCAGTGGAAACTCGGGCCGCCACGTTCGATCTATCGCCGAAAATGTGGTGATGGAAGCCAAACACGCCGGCAAGCAGCCGTTGGGTGTTGAAGGCGAAGAGGATGCGGAGTGGGTGCTGGTCGATCTGGGTGATGTGATTGTGCACGTGATGCAGAAGCCAAGCAGGGAATTCTACGACCTCGAAGGGCTGTGGAAGGTGACCATCAAGGATAGAAAGAACATGCAAAACGATCAGAATGATGATCAGGATACCGACGACTAGAACATGCATATCCACCTGGTCGCAGCCGGACATAAAATGCCCGCCTGGGTGGACGCTGCCTGTGCTGATTTTCTCAAGCGATTACCGCCCGAGCTGAAGCTCAATCAAATA
>Ga0224496_10000047_pt1 | contig 91492 bp, 78 predicted proteins | sample SF_Jul11_sed_USG_2_FD_168127 | JGI IMG/M metagenome (GOLD analysis project Ga0224496, IMG submission 168127) | Sediment microbial communities from San Francisco Bay, California, United States - SF_Jul11_sed_USGS_8_1 | ecosystem: Environmental > Aquatic > Marine > Sediment | place: USA...
TCGAAGCCATCATCAATAAAGCAGCGCTCGAATCATTACCGAAAGATTTGCAGAGCATCGTTATGAATGCCTGCAAGGTGGTGAATCAGGATATGGCCACTGAGTTCACCGCAAAAAATAATGCCGCACTGGATACTCTGGTGAATAAACATAAAGTAGATGTGCGACGTTTGCCGGATGATGTTTTGAAAAAATTAAAAGCTTTATCCGAGGAAGTGGTATTGGAGCTAGCCGGTAAAAATGCCGCCGCGAAGAAGATTTATGATTCGTACGTGAAATTCCGCAAGCAGGTAATAAAGTGGGATGATATTTCGGAGAGGGAGTATTTGAATATTCGGTAGTGTGCAGGTTTATCCTTATCCGTCATTCCCGCAGACATATAAGTCGTCATACCGGCGAAGGCCGGTATCCACGTTTGGGCTTTTGCGTATTTACAAAATCTCGTAGTAATTTATAACCTCGGTGGAGTGGGTCATCGCACCCACGGGCGAGTCACTTTTTGCCAACAGCAGCAAAAAGTAACCAAAAAACGCCGCCCCTTACAACCTGCCCAAAAAACGGGCAAGCCTCAGCTTCCAACTTTGCCAACGCGTCGGTCAGACTCGCAATCCGGCTCGCTGCCCTCAATTTGCCATCCATGGCAAATTGCCGCTACCAAAGCCGAAAGCCGAGGCAGGCTGTAAAGGGAGGTTAAAAACAAAACCTTGCCTTCCAAGATGGAATCGCGTAAAAAACAATTTCACTTAAAAAAGCACAGGGTTATGGGGGAGGGTGCGTTGTGGGTTTATCTATAATTATTTTATTTCATTCTATAAATCAATCGAGTCTGACCCCATTGATCGCGCTGCGCTTCGTTTGCGCCCCACAGCTATAACGTTAGCTTTTAGGAGAGTACATTGCCCTTGTTAGTTGAGACCAGAGGACCAAAGTTTGGTAAATGTAATATTTGCGGTGTGGAAAGCAAATTGACCGAAGACCATACTCCGCCTAAAGGTTGTTTGAAAATCAAACAAGTTGAATTGCACCATATTATGGAACACCTTAATTTAAGCGCAGAACGTGCAAAAGGAAGGTTGTCTCAAAATGGTGTTAAGTACAGAACATTATGCGGCGATTGCAATAATAGATTACTTGGCACTGAATATGATCCAGAGTTTATACATTTTGTGAATTCTGTCGGAACGTATTTGAAAGCAAATATCAAATTGCCATCGAAAATGATTGTTAGAGCAAAACCGCAAAGAGTTATGCTCTCATTGCTTGGACACTTGTGTGCTCAAGGCGTAAATAGATTTGATAAAGGAGATATTACTCAACCTATTGCAGAGTACTTTAAACAAGAATCTAAACTCTTGCCAAATCAAATAAAAATATATTTTTGGCCATTTCCATATAATAACCATGTAATGGCACGAGACTGCGCTTTAATGGATTTAAAAAAGAAAGAGCCTATAGTAATTTGGTTTCTAAAGTTTTTTCCAGTCGGTTTTCTAGTTACGTTTAATGAGCCAGAAGAATATGATTTTGGAGTGGTAGAGCTATCGCAGTGGCGTTCGGAATCTATAGATTTTGAAACGGAAGTGCCTATTTACCTAAATAAAATCATGAGCCAATTTTGGCCAGAAGCACCCACTAAAACTTCAGTGGTGTTTTATGGGAATGAAGCGATTGCATCTTTTGATTGGAAGAAAAAGCTAACAATGCCATCAACTCGGACAGGATAAAGCGGCGCTCCTTCGTCGCACCACTTTATCCTGCCGGTTATGGCAATCGTTAAATTTCTAAAGCAGAACCAATGGAAAACGATTTGAGCGAACTCAAACATATTGAAGATTTAGTCTTCTCCTTTTTCTGTGAGTCTGCCGATTTCAATGGCATAGGACTCCGTAGTATCTCAGAGCGGCTTGGTTTAGATTACAAAGATTCAATCGATAAAGTTAAGGAGCTAGTAAAGGACAGGGTTGTTGATATTCAATCAAGCACCAACCCACACATCATAGGTTTCACTCATCACGCTATAGAACCTCAGCTAGATATTCTAGAGCATGCCAAAGAGACAGGGATTTCTAAGCAAACCTTCGGGAGCATTGGGATTGTTACAGAAAACACCGAATACCCGATATGCGTATACCCAACAAAGGAATATTTGGAAAAGAATCGTGATCTAAGTGAGTTTGGTTACGCGAAATACAAAATTGCGCTTGCGTTAGCAGAGCCGCAGTTGAGCTTTAGGTTTTTTGAAACAGATGTTTTGGAACGTTACTCGAATGATCCTAGGTTTGATTTCGAGTTTCATGATTTTAGCGGCAGTATTTCCTGCAGATATGACGAGTCCGGCAATCCAATTCTTAGAGAGGAAGACCAAATATTTCTAAAATCATTTGGGCTTGGATTTAATTCTCAATCAGATAGGGTTATAGCAGTCTTGCTCTGCGATTTAGGGCGATTATCATCCGAACACCAGGTTTATTGGGGCACTAAGGAGATTCCGGCTTCCGAGTGTAAAGTCTTATCTGACTATTACGACAACATTATTCGTGGTGGCTGGATTACCGCGAGGTCAGTGTTCTCTGCCTTAATCGATGAAATAAACGCAATTCATAAGCTGACCTCATCAATTTTTGGTGTTCCATTATTTCGCAAAGAACTGGAAGGGGATCATAGGCCAAAAAACTTCACATTTTTCTTCGCCCCCACCACTAAGAACTACTATGAGTTCATCAACTTACTAGACAAGTACCTTTCAGAAAATATTAATAAGTCGTTCTTCGATGGGAAGATTGAACTAGAAGAGAGGAAGCCCATAGATGAAAATACTTTTGAGCGCACTCATAAAGGCACATTGCGGTTGCTAGAGGAATGGATTAGCAAGGTATTTAATTACGCCGATGAATCAATTCCTAAGGAGATTATGAAGCCCTTAAAAAGGGTAAGAAACGAGAGGCAGAATCCTGCGCACAAAGTTATCGATAATAATTACGAACCTTTGCTTCTTGAGCTTCAAAGGGAAATCATGGAGGCCTGCTATCTATCGATAGGTAGTATTAGGAGGAATCTTCAAACTCATCCTAGAGCAGGACATGTTGAGCTGGATAGTAGACTGGATGAAGATAATGTTAAGTACTTTTAGCGGAAAACAGGGTCAGGTCTTGTCTTTTGCCTTAGAGTATTTTTAATCCCTCGTACAACCTGCCCTTCAGGGCAGGTTGTAATGGGGCGAATTTACAAAATACCTCCATGTATTTTTCCCTACGGGTCAGCTATAAAATGGCTGTTCAAATTTGCTCCCAGCAAATTTGGTCTTTGGTGTCATTCTTTTTTCGCAAAGGAAGACACACGCGCCAGCAAGCGTGGAAAAGCCAGTTATGGATTGGAACGATAACTAAGTAAACACTATGATCTTCAAATTGCTAAATAGTGACGTCCCCTTTTAAATACAATTTTCCATCAGGGAGCAAACCCCTGCAGAATATTTCCTCTAACTGGCCGAGAAAAGAATGTTTTCATTAACAGAGCTGAGGTGAACGGCTCACTGCGATTCCATGGAAATAAGGAAACGAGTCGAGCCATGGTGCAATAACCAAATATTATCTGCGCCCATGTTCCTATGGTAGGAATCCAGTAGATCAATTGAAGTGGTTCTGGTAGCGCAACAAGCAGAAGCATTAAATAACAGAACCGTACCTGTACAGGAAAAGCGCTGACGCTTTTTTCTTTAATAACAAAATGGATTAATTGAAAAATAGTAAGGCCAATAGCCAGCATGAATCCGAGAGGGTTACCTGAAACCCCATAGGTCAGTAAACCTGCCGTTACAAGCCAGTACCACCAGCCGATATCTTTATATTCCATCATAAACATATAAATACCCTCTTGTTAATGTGCTGACTATGATAAAAGTTATAATCGATCCAGATTCAATAGCGTGCTACTAAAAAGGCGAAAATGCAAGAATTAAGTAAACGCTATAATCTCCACATAGTTATGAGTATATCGAAATGTCATTAAGTGAATTACAACGCGAAGACTTTCTTTACCAGCCTTACTACTGTGAAGAAAACATCTGGCATCTTTGCCAGCATGAGATATTCAAAAATAGTTATGTGGTATTTATTGCCAGCAAGGGCGGTTCATTTCCAATGCTCAATCAGCGGGTGATGCAGAACCATGTCACGCCGGTGTACTGGGATTACCATGTCATCCTGCTGGTGCCAGCAGAGACCAACCTGATACTGGATTTTGATACCAGCCTGGCATTTAGTAACGATGTTGGCAGTTACTTTAGGAATTCATTTATAGATAACGATTTACTGAGTGCCGATGAGACGCCGTGGTTCAGGGTGGTGGCGGCAAGTGAATATGTTCGGCTGTTTTGTTCTGATCGCCGTCATATGAAAACGGAGTCCGGCTGGCTGGCGCCACCGCCGGAATGGCCGCTGATTGGAAAGTCGGTACATAATTTATCTGAATTTGTTGATATGAATAACGATGATATTGGGGAAGTACTTACTTATGATGCGTTGTTAGAGCGATTTTCGTGCTGAGGATATAGTTTATATGTGATGTATTATTTCCGTGCCAATGGCATTTATTTTCCGAACGGCTCCACGTGAATAGAAATATCGAATACGCCAAATTTCTGTTCAATCAGTGATTCAATATCAGTTGTTATCTTATGGGATTCATCTGTTAAAAGTTTTGGGTCTACACTAATAATAATATCAATGGCTTTTTCCGAACCTATCCAGCGTGAACGAACTCTATTAACTTGCTTTACACCTTCAACCTGTCGGATGGTTTTGCTGAGTATTTCGGGGTTCAAGGCGAATTCATCGACCAGTATGGGCATGGCTTTTTTATAAAGGCTATAAGCTAGATAAAAAATAAGGCCTGAGACAGCTAGCGCACAGGCACGATCTAACCATAGATAACCCATAGCAGATAACTGCCAGCCGATTATGACGACGACGGTAGTCATTACATCAGCGAAGGTGTGGCTTGCATCGGCTATGAGTATGTCGGAATCTAACCGCCTTGCCCATATTCTTTCCCAGGTAGCTAATGATACATTAACAACTAATACGCACAGCATGATGATAATTTCAAAAGCGGAGCTAATAATTTCAGCATCTTCTCTTTTGATGGCTCGTAAGGCAAGCTCAAAAGCGAGTACCGTTAATAGTGAGGCAAGAAAGAAGACAGCCAGTGTTTCGAATTTACGGTGGCCATAGGGGTGTTCACGATCTGGCGGTAGAATCGACAGACGAATAACAAACCAGGCAAGAATATTATTAGTGATATCGGTGAGAGAGTGTATGGCATCAGCAAGGATAGCGAGTGAACCGGTGGTTAAACCCACCCAAAGTTTAGCCAGTAGTACGACAATATTTGCAGAGCCTTCAATCAGGATAATGTGTTGTATCTTATTATCACGTTGATTCATTATTCAAGATTATCGTTTAAGAAATGCTGATAGTCTTCCGAGCTAACTATGTGCGTACCATCACAATTAAATTGCATTCTTATGGCGTCTACAATCATGCTGATGCTGAAATTACGTAAGTAGAAACTTTGTATGCTTCTAAGTTTTCCCAGTTTATTCATGACACGGGAGATTTCTTCTCTGGCGACTGGCTGCCAGATGTCATGTGATTTATCGATGATATTGCGACAGTGAACGGGTAGTTGATTAAAGTGGCTATCGGAAGAAATAAACTGATATATTGATTTAATCATTCTCGCTTTTTCATCGAAACTGATTATTGGAAAATGGCGATCGAGATAAGCCTTATCAATTAGTTTGTCCGGAGTATGGATTTCTTCAATGAAGGGGTCAAATATAGAGGCCGTTCGTATTTCACCACTGTTAAAGTTTAAAAATAAACGATAGACGCAACGATTTAATAATAACTCTTCTAAGTTTGGCTCTAGCTTATCCATCAGCTTATCGACAACGCTTTCATAGCGCTCTCGCATAAAAGCAGATTCTCGTAATGAAGGGTCGCCCTTAATGCTAATGTGTAAGCGTTTGCCACTTAGGCCTGTCATGTCTACAAGATTTTCACGAAGAGCGAGCTCTTCATTTCTGAGAGCCAGGTTTCCGTGTATTTTTTCAGCGAGTAGAGGGTGTTTATCAACAAAGTTGAAAAAAACGTTTTTGTCTATCTCAAACAGGTTGGAATCTTCAATGGCCTTAACAGAGGCAGAACGTTTATCCTGATTGTAGATGGCCATTTCACCAAAGTAGTCATTGTCGGTGAGTGTGCATAGCTCCTTGTCAGTGCCGTTTTTATTGTAATAAACAGATAACCTTCCCTTGTCTATAATATAAAAAGAATTGGCCTCATCGCCCTGCGAAAAGATCAAATCATCTTTAGCGTAAAAGATGTTGTTGGCAAGAGATTTAATCTCTTTGATGTCAGGTTCGGTTAATTCCTTGAAAAATGAAACAGTCTGATTCATGTCCATAGAGGCCATTCCTTTAATAGCATAGGTCTTTATGTTATGACTCTTTGGAGTCCATTAAATGTTCCCTCCAGCTTTTCATTTTGAGTGTAAGACCGGCAGAAAGAGAAGAGAAATTACTGCCAATCTTCATGAGTTTATTGGCATCATCTGTATTTCCATTTAAGGCGAGTTCTAATATTGAGCCAGCTTCTTTATGAAAGCGTGCATGGAGATCAACAACTTCTTTGTAATGAGCTGTACCCTTAACTTTAGGGTCAATTCTTTCATGCAGCCATTTACCAAAAGCGCAGTTATTATCCATTTTTACCTTATCGGGCGTCGATTCACACACGCCGGTGTCTATAGCAACACGCAGTTTTTGTTTCCACATAGCATGGGCTGCGATGGCCTTATTTATTTCTTCATGTACACTCATTGATACAACTCCTGTTAACATTTATTTAAATATAAGGTAGAAATCAAATCTACCAGTGAAGAGTATACGATATAGATCGTCCATTGAAAAATAGATAAGTTATATAAATATCACCATTTAATGAGTATTTAAATAGAAATAAATTTAGTGGGAAGATTTAAGCAGAAAGTGAAAATAGTATTATTTGATTACTTTTGTACTACACCCTTGTTAATAAGGAGTGTGCGCAGGCTTTCCATTCGTAGTCGATTCACACCCAGGTCAGAGTAACCAAGACGTGAAGCGGAACGGATAGCAATAATTCCATCTGAACTACGAAGATGTAGTTCCATGTCATCGATAAAACCAAAAACGGCACTGGAACATTCAGCATGAAGATAAGTGGATGTTTGTGTGATAATTTGAGTGCGGGGCAGCTCTAATATGGCCTGTTTTGCGGCCAGCCATGCATCGATAGCAGGTACATTAAATTTGAAAGGAAGCACATAGTGATTCTGATCATGAGCATCACTTGAAATGCAATTGGGCGAGGATGGGCAGGCGGTAAATTTATTATCAGTGATGCCAAGGTTTGTAGGTCGTTGACCAGAGCAGGATAGTAGCGACATGAGTATCATTATTAATAGGATGTTGTTGATGAAGCTATTATTGTTTGGCATGTTTACGTTTAGAATGATGAGTTCGATTTAACGCAAGCCGGGTAAACACGGGGCCGATCAGTTCGAAAAATATGGTTGAAGTAATGACTATGGATAAAAGTAACTGGCTGTATTCAGGAAAGTGGTTCGAAGCTACCAGAGCCATACCAATGGCAACACCGGCCTGAGGTAGCAGGGCAACACCCATCCATTTTTTTGTAGCCTGATCAGCATTTGCAAATTGGCCTCCAATTCGCGCGCCGAGGATTTTTCCTGCAGATCGGAACAGGATGTAGGCAATACCAATCAAGCCAATCTCTGTCAGTGAGCTGAATTCGAGTGTGGCACCAGCGAGCACAAAAAAGATAACCATAAATGGCCACTCGATGCCTTCTATGGAATGAAATGGGTACTCATGATGTTTGGCAAAGTTGGCGATAACAGCACCAAGTACCATCGAGGCAATTAAAAAAGATACGTTAAACCAGAGCGCCAGTCCACCACAGACAAAAACCAGTCCCAGGGCTTCCATTAATATAGGCTGCCCGGGCTTAATTCTTCCTGTTAAATAGGCTGATGGCAGGCCAAGCAATATGCCAAGAAGAATCGCGCCGGTAATTTCTTTGGTCACTGATAGTAGTGGTGATAGATTGTCAGCATGCCCGTTAAATGTAGATACCAGTGCGATGCCGATAGCAAACAACATCAGGGCCCAGATATCATCAAGTGCAACAATAGAAAGCAGCATATTCTGGAATGGTGTTTTATCGTCAGATTCCATGACAACATCGAGAACAGCAGCAGGCGCTGTGGCTGAGGCAAAGCAGCCTAATAAAATGGCGATTTCTTTTGCTGTGCCTAGCCAGATCAAGCCCAGGGTAACGATGATAGTTGTGATTATGGCGGTGCTAAGGGAGATCCAGAGTACTTTACCTGCTGAGCATCTCAGGGAGTCCATGGTAAGTTTTCCACCTAGTAGAAAGCCGACCATAAGCAATGCCATATTGGCAAGAGTTTCAAAAAGATCAAAAAATACCGTTGGAATAATATCGAGCATTTCTTTGCCGATAATTATGCCAAATATTAATAGAAGAGTGACACGCGGTAAAAAGGTGATGCGGCCAAGATGAGAAGTTACCAGGCCAAGTAGAAGAATGCCGCCAAGGGTTAAAAGAAACTGGGATGATTGCATGTTGAATTTTGCCAATCAGTATCGGCGGTTAATTTCTGTGTTAAAAACATGGTAATACCTGCTTATGTTTTAATCGTCTGCAAAATATTGTTGCGCATTTCTTTACTTAATAACAATCGTGCGCGGCGGTCTACTTTCAGGAAGGCTTCATTGTATTCCAGATGTTCGTCATCAATGGATTTGAGGTAGTCGGAGTGGATCAGCGTTTCTATGAAGTTTGAGATCAGGCGACGATCTGAAAAATCAGGTGCATTTAGTTCGTAGATCATAGCGATACGTTGTGCCATCAGGAAGCAGCTGTTTTCAAGTTCCGATCGAGGTACTTTTTTCTGGCCATCGCGTAATAGTATTGAAACGGTCAGGTAATAAACTTCGAGTACGGGTGAAATGGTTCTGGCCAGCATGTTCAGATGCATATAGGTTGGGTTACCGGAGGCTGGCCGAGTATATACATCTAGCTGTTCGTTTTTTATTAGCAGTTCATGATGCGCCATAGCGTCGAGCATGATGGTGACAATATCAGCGAGCTCGTGTTCTTCCCAGATTAGGAATAGTTCGGCTTTAACATATGGGTAAGCCAGCGAGATGATGTTGATAATTTCTTCTCGGGTGTGGGTGCGCATGTTCAGGAAGCAACAGGCGATGAGCGAAGGCATCGCCATCAGATGCAAGATGTTGTTTCTGTAATAGGTCATTGAGATGGATTGTTTTGCATCTAGAAAAATAATATCACCCAGATCATGGTGGCGCCGCTGAATCATTTTGAGCTTTTCTGCATATTTAATTTGTTCTTTGCCATTTAGTTCGGTGATGGTTATATCTTTTGAGAAATTCAGCGAACGAATTAATTGTTTGTAGATATCAATAGTTTGAGCTAGCGCTCTTTCATCAATATGTTGTTTGGGCGTTGAAAGTAAAGCGGTGGCAATGAGATTTGTTGGATTAACAGCAGTGGCACGATTAATGTTTCGACTTATAGTCTGCGCAAGATGTCGAATGCAGTCTCTTAACCACTTCGGACGAGTATTGTCGTTATAGGCTTCTTTATCCCAGTTCGGATGTTTTTCATGCAGCAGTTGATCAAGAATAATCGGCTCCCCAAAACTGGTATATACCTTGCCGAAGTTGCCACGGATTTTAAAAATAGATGTAATAGTGGTGATGAGAGTTTCAGATTTTTTGTCCTGGCCTAATAGTTCAGCCTGATAGGCTTTGCTTTCCATGAGTTTTTCGTAACCAATATAAACAGGAATAAATGCAATAGGTAGTTTTCGTTCTTTAAGAAAGGCGCGTACGGTCATGGAGAGCATGCCGGGCATGGGTTTTAATAAACGTCCTGTGCGACTGCGCCCGCCTTCAATAAAATACTCAATGGGCATGCCGGTGGCTAACAGGGTTGAAATATATTCGAACATCAGGGTTGAATAAAGCTCGTTACCACGGAAGCTCCGGCGTATAAAAAAAGCACCCGCGCCCCGAAGTATGGAGCCTATGACAGGCATGTTTAGGTTTTTACCGGCCGCAATGTAAGGAATGGCCAGTCCCTCACGGTGAATTACGTAGGACAATAACAAATAATCGATATGGCTACGATGACAGGGCACATAGACCAGTTCATGAGTGTGTGAGAGTACGCCGAGTTCTTCACTGTTGCTGACTTCAATACCAGAATAAAATTTGTTCCAGAACGTGGTTAGTAGTCGCTGTAAAATTGAAATAGTAATGTTAGTGCAGTCAGCGACTATTTCGTAGAGATAACGTTGTGCCTGTAGAGAGGCTTTGTATTCGCTGATGCCATCTTCGCTGCAGCGTTTATTAATGGCCGTCTTAACGTTGGGTTTGAGTAACAAATCACGAACCAGCGTACGGCGATGTGAGATATCAGGCCCAAGGGTGGCAGTTTTGATTATTTTTTGATGATTAGATAACAGTGCTTGCAGTGAATCGATCACTTCGTCGTTAGTTTTATCATTGAAGTCCGAAGCTTTGATGGTAATGGCTTTGGAGAAATTGAGCAGAGTATCGCGGCCATGAAAAAGTATGGTTAGTAACTTACGGCTGGGACCCATCGCCCAGGCATCAGCGAATAACATATCCAGCCAGTTTTTTTGCTTGGCGACGGGGCGACCCCAGAAGACGGAAACAGGGACGAATTGTAATTGGTCTTCGGGGTGATCACGTAATAGTTCGACAATGCCACGAATCATGCGCGAGCGCTTGGGTTGTTTTTTTAGCCACGCTTTAAAGGGTTGGCGTGGTGCAATGGTGTAAACCGAGTGCCAGCGTTCCAGGTAAGGTGAGGCAATAGGGTCAAGCGGTGAGGTAAGGCCGAGGCGTGAGCATTCCTGATTAAGTACCAGTAGACTGGACCAGGCACGGTCATCCAGTACATAGACTACAGGCCATTCCGGGTTAATACCAAGAGCATCAATGATCTCTGGTCTGCTACGTACTTTTATTACTGAGCCTAATACTCGACCAGCAATTGAGTTAAAAAAACGCCTGATACGCATCATCACAAAAAATCCATATATTAATCAATATTTGGGATAACCATAGCACGATGGCATATGGTGTCTAGCCCGAAAAGGGCAATTTTAAAGATTTATAATGCATCATAAATGCTGCTGAATGGGTAGTAGTGAATAGATAATTTTGGCGATGCGCTGCCATAGGTTACGAGCTGGTTGTAAGGTAATGATTTCGTCTTTGCTCTGCCAGATAAGTTTGCCCCGTTCATTGTATTTAACCTGCCAGAATTTACCTCTATCGAGATCTTCAATAAAGGCCTTCTGTACGGCACTTGTAAGGTCGGCATTGTGAACGAACAGACCAATCTCGGTATTAAGACATTCAGATCTTGGGTCGAGGTTAAGAGAGCCGACATAGACAGAATCATCATCATAGATAATCGACTTCGCGTGCAAGCTTAGGTAGTCAATATTAATGGTCGAGGCTGAATAAGTGGAATGGTATTTCGGTTCAGCCCTAAATTCAAATAGCTCTACGCCCATAATAAGTAATTGATGACGATAACGTTCGTACCCAGTAAAAACAGGGGTGACATCTATGGACGCCAGTGAATTGGTCAGTACGCGAATATGTACACCATTGTTGAGCAATGTTTGTAACGATGCGATGAGAGCTTTACTGGGTATGAAGTAGGCGCTGATAATAGTCAGTTGATTTTTTGTTTGAATGTTTTTTTGATAAAGATCATGTGCCATATGATTTTTTTCGATGGAACTGGTATTTGGGATATCATAAAAAATCTGTGCTTTAGCAGCGATTAAATTATTTTTTAATTCTGGATTGTTGAGTAGATCATTTTTGACAGCATCAATGCGACGAATTGACTGTTGTGATAAAACTAAATTGTTGTTAAGGCGTTTCAACATATAACGGTAATTAATGCGGCGGGGACGGAATGCGATTAGACGTCGAGCAGTTTTTGATTGTGAGCTGTTCCAGAAGAGGTCAAAGCTGTCAGAAAGTTTCTTGACAGCAACGCCAGAGACAAGTAAATCAAGATCACGAAATACAAAGGATTTGTTAAGGCCAAAAAATTCGTCACCAATGTTACGTCCACCAATAATTGATGATACATTGTCAGCAATAAGTAACTTATTATGCATGCGATGATTGAGACGATTTAGGTTCCAGAGTAATTCAAAAGTTTGAAAGAACCGGCTTGACCAACGTCTTTTGAATGGATTAAAAATACGCACTTCAATATTATTATGGCGATTAAGTGTAGCAATACGGCGATCTGTGCCTAGGGTATGAATATCATCAAGCAATAGCCGTACCCGTACACCACGGTCTGCAGCTTCAATTAGTTTACTGATTAGCCACTGGCCTGAAACGTCGGTATGCCAGCTATAGTATTGTGCATCGATACTATATTTCGCCTGTTCAATCAGCGCGATACGCCATGCGAGGGCTTCATCGTTTTTGTGCAGGGCGAGAAATTTAGCAGGGTATTCGGAAAGAGGTGTTTGCTGGTCGATATTGGTTTCTGTAATGCCAAAGAGCTGCGCCAGTGGTGCAGAGTAATCTGGTGGTATGGCATAGCTGGAATTTTGTTTTATAGGTAAGCGCATAGTCATAGATTAGTACAAATAGGCACAGCAGATGTAAGAATAAGATAATCGGAAGAGAGTATATCGACGGGCTTAAGACATAAGCACTGTTTAAATAAAACCAAGTATATTAACTGGCAGTAAATACATCCGGCAGCTTTTTAGTCAGCCGCGATTTAATCTCTTCGACATTTTTATTCTGATAAGCCTGTTTGCCATCAGCACCCCAGACAACCCCAGGCCAGCAATAGTCATCAACATGTCGTCCGACAATATGAATATGCATTTGATTGACGATATTACCGATGGCAGCAATATTAAGTTTGTCGACAGCAAAGTTTTGTTTCATGTGATTAGAAATAATGTTAATTTCTTCCAGTAACTCAAGTTGCTGATCATGGGGTAGTTCATAAATTTCAGTAGCCACGGTATCCGGTACCAGAATAAACCAGGGCACCAGAGAATTATTGAGGAGTAATAATTGACTGGTTTTAAGCTGGCCAAGCACGAAGCAATCATTGGCGAGTCGAGGATCAAGCTTTAAGATTTGTGAAGTGTTCATTGAAGATCTTTTATAGGTTGAACCAGAACCCAGGGTTTAACCACAACAGCCCAGACAGTGGCATCGTTGTTATACCATTCTTTAGCTTGTTGATCAGGCACTAGCATTAATAGTTGTTCCTGCATCCATTTTTCAACCATGGCTTTGTTATCGTTTATAAAACAGGTTGCGACCTCGATCAGATCTAACTCAGCAGAAACGTAAACAGCCATACCGCTGGCAAAAAAGTATTGCAGTTCATGCCAGGCAATTTTAGAAGTTTCTCCGACAAGCTGTTGTTTGACATGATCTATATCAGTCATGATTGTTGGCCAAGTTTATAGGCTTCGATTAAAGCTGTTTTAAGTACCGGTTCAGTATCCAGGTCATCGATGGATAAAATGCTGCGAGCGACACCGGATACGGCCTCAATAACATTTTGTTCGTGTAAGGCCCGTTCAAAAGCATCAATGTTAAATGTGCCTTCACTAAGGAAAGATTTTGCCAGTCCTTTAGCGTCGGAGAAAACCAGATTTTCTGCCTGCAATATTTCATATTCATAAGAATAAAGATCAATGTTATTGCTCCTTGCTAACTGAGGGTAGAGAGACTGCAGGTCATTTTTTGATTGTATGTGGGCATCTAGATCTATGACCATGGAGGGAGAAAGCTTTTGACCTTTAAAAAAGAATTCTACGCTAATGACAATGCTATTTTTCATAAGTTTTATTTATATAGTAAAGACAGATTAATTATTATTTTTGAAATTATACATTCAGAATCTTCATCACTGGTTCATTTAAATCAGGATTATCACTAAATCCTGAAACCAGTAATACGGTATTACCTGTTTTTGTCAGTTTGCATTGTCTGGCGATAGAGATACTTAATTGTTTCCAGTCATGCGTATCATCTTCATTGGCATTGATTGGGATAACGCCCCAGTGCAATGCCAGCTTACGACAAATATGGACATAGGGCGAAACGCCAAGCAGGGGTGAAGTGGGTCGGCTTGCAGCCAGGATTTGTGCAGTCGTGCCAGTCATTGTTGGCACAACGATACCTTGAAGCTGTAAATCATGAGCTAATGATGTGACTGCATAAGAAACAGCTTTTCGTATGGAAAGCTTTGCACCTTTATTTTGATTATTGTCGCGACCACCAAAGTTGTTGTTTTGCCATTGGTGTGCCTCAATTTCGCGCAGCACACAATTCATTGTTTTTACCGCGTCGATGGGATATTTTCCAACGGCGGTTTCGCCCGAAAGCATGACGGCATCGGTGCCTAAAAGTGCAGCGTTGGCCACATCGCCAACTTCTGCACGTGTAGGTCGTGAGTGCTCGATCATGGATTCGAGCATTTGTGTAGCGACAATAACTGGACGGTTTAGATGACGTGCTTTGTGAATTAAATCTTTCTGGATAAGTGGTACCTGTTCGGCAGGAAGTTCAATGCCCAGATCACCACGGGCAACCATAATTCCATAGGACACACTTAGAATATCATCGATATTAGTAATAGCTTCAGGTTTTTCAATTTTTGCAATTATGGGTATTTGGTTGCCGTTTTTTTGCATGTAGGTATCTAAAACATGAATATCTTTTTTGTTACGGACGAAACTTAAAGCGACAAAATCGGCGCCCAGCTCCATAGCGAGTTTAACGTCTTTTTTATCCTTGGCCGTGAAACTTGAAACCGATACTTTCGAGTCAGGTAAATTTATCCCCTTATTATCTTTCAGTATGCCGCCGTGAATAACTTTGCAGCTAATATTCTGGCCACTGACTTTTTCGACGCGCAATTCAAGGTTGCCGTCATCAAGAAGAATGCGTTCACCTTTTTTTACGTCTTTGTAGAGATTGGTGTATTGTGATGTTATTAATCCTGCTTCACCCATGGTTGCACTACAGCTAATCGATACGGTAGAGTTTTTCTTTAATGTGATCTCGCCGGTTTTGAATCTACCGGTACGAATTTTCGGGCCGCATAAATCCATAAGAATGGCGATATGTTCATTCAGGCGGTTGGCTGTATCTCTAACTAGCTGGAAAGCAGCGCGATGTTCATCGTGGCTACCATGGGACATATTCAACCTGAAAACATTGACGCCTGCTTTAATCAGCTTTTCCAGCATTTTTGTGCTGGTAGAAGCAGGGCCCAATGTGGCGATAATTTTGGTTCGACGCCAATGTAAGGAAATATTTTTTGATTGCTTATTAGTCATCTCAGTTTCCCTGTGCAGAGAATGTGTTTGGTGAGAGAATATACCATTAACTTAACCATGATAAGAGTATAAAGAAATAGGCATTTGTTGTTATGCTGGACTTAATCCAGCTGTTCAAGCTTCCTGTATAAAGTGCGTTCACTTACACCGAGTTTTTTTGCCAGTTCCGTCTTATTATCAATACGCTGTATAGCCCATTCTAAATAACGTTTTTCCAGTTCTTTTAGGCTAATTAAATCTGAAAAACAGGCTTTATCATTGTTATCAGTTTCAATGATACATTCATCAGGTAGATGATGGCTTTCTATAATATCGCCATCAGCCATCAAAGTGGCGCGTTGTACAATATTACATAGCTCGCGAATATTTCCCGGGAAAGGATATTGCTGAAGTTGTTGCAAAGCCGATTCAGACATGCTCATTTCTAAATCAGGGTAAAACCGCTTTAGCATGGATTCAACTAATAAAGGAATATCTTCTGTTCGTTCTCTTAATGCAGGTAGATGTAGCGGAAAGGCGCTGATGCGGTAATAAAGATCTTTTCTAAATTCACCTTTATCAACCATCACACTTAAATTTCTATGCGTAGCAGAGACCAAACGAAAGTTGGCTTTTAAAGATTCTATGCCACCGACCCGTCTGAATGAGCCGGTCTCCATTAAGCGTAATAACTTTGTTTGTAAATTGAGTGGAATATCGCCGGTTTCGTCTAAAAATAATGTGCCACCACTGGCGGCTTCAACCAGGCCGATTTTACGAGATTGTGCGCCAGTGAAAGAACCTTTTTCATGTCCAAACAATTCGCTTTCAAATAATGTTTCAGTCAGGCCTGAACAGTCTACTGCTACGAATGGGCCTTTGGCCCGACGGCTGGCTTTGTGAATGGCTTCAGCTACCAGCTCTTTGCCTGTGCCTGATTCGCCCTGAAGTAAAACACTGACATCACTACAGGCTACCCTCTGCACCATTTCAATAACGGTATTAAAAGCAATCGAGCGCCCCACCAGGCCTTCAGCTTGTGGTCTGGTGCTGGCACATTTAACCGAGGCCATGGTTTCCAGAAAAAACTTGATCTCACCATTTTCATCATGGATGGGGCTGAGTTGGACATCTACGTGTTCTTCGCCAAATTCGGTATGGTGGACGTGTAAGGAACGTTGTGCGGTGTTGCTTTCAAGACAGAGTTTTAACGGACAGGTCTCGCCTTCCTGGTCACAGGATTTTTTATAATGATGTGATATTTCGTAACAGTGGCTCTTCCCATCCACTTTAAAACCATATTGTTTTTGATAGGCCTCATTGGCAGCCACAATGATGTAATCCCTGCCCATTAATATTGCTGGATTACTATAGCTATTGAGCAGATCATCGATAAATTTGCCATCATCAAGGCACTTTTTCAAAGTTTCTTCTGGGGACATAAGTTAGTTGATCCTGTTGATGGCTAATTTAGTATTGTCATTTATGACAAAGAATCTTGTCATAAATGACGTATTTGTCATAGTGTTTCTGTATATTTCATTTCCGATTTGGTTCCAGTAAAAAATAAATAACCATATCCTATTGTTTTCATTGTTGTTTCAAGAGCTGGCCTGAGCCTTGCTTAAAGGACATGACTAAATAATATTGATGAGGAAAAAGCATGGCACATATCGTAATAATAGGAGCAGGGGTAGGCGGCTTACCCTGTGCTTATGAAATGAGGGAAACTCTGGATAAAGAACATCAGATCTCCGTTATTAATGAACGGGACCATTTTCAATTTACGCCCTCAAATCCCTGGGTGGCTGTTGGCTGGCGTACCCAGAAAAATATATCTGTTGCCCTATCGCCGGTGCTGGCTAAAAAAGGCATTAACTTTATTCAGGATCGTGTAATTAAGATTGATGCTGAAAATAATACGCTGCAATTAAAAGATGGTAATGCAGTTAAGTATGACTATCTGGTGATTACCACAGGCCCTAGACTGGCTTTTGAAGAAGTGCCGGGTTCTGGTCCTGAAGGCTTCACGACATCCATTTGCACCACCGAACATGCGGTGGATGCCCTCGACGATTTCAATAAACTGATTGAGAATCCGGGTCCTGTAATTATTGGTGCTATGCCTTTTGCCAGTTGTTTTGGTCCTGCTTATGAATTTGCCTTTATTCTTGATTGTGTTCTGCGTAAAAAACGCATGCGCAGTAAAGTACCAATGACATTTGTAACTTCAGAGCCGTATATTGGCCATCTGGGTCTAGGTGGAGTCGGTGACTCCAGAGGAATGCTGGAAAGTGATTTGCGTAAGCACCATATAAAATTCATCACAAATGCAAAAACGACCAAAGTTGAAGATGGTATGATGTTCGTTGATGAAATGGATGATGCTGGTAATATTAAAAAACAACATGAGCTGCCTTTTAATTACTCAATGATGCTACCGGCATTTAAAGGTGTTGATGCTGTTGCTGAGGTTGAAGGATTGTGTAACCCGCGTGGCTTTGTTTTGATTGATGAATACCAGCGCAATCCAAAATATCTGAATATTTATTCCGCTGGTGTATGTGTTGCGATTCCTCCAGTTGAAGCCACACCAGTGCCAACCGGCGCACCTAAAACGGGTTATATGATTGAATCTATGGCAACTGCGATTGTGCATAATATTGCTCATGAACTGGTTGGTGAAGAACCGGAAAAATGTGGTACCTGGAATGCTATTTGTCTGGCTGACATGGGTGACACCGGTGCTGCATTCGTGGCACTACCACAAATTCCTCCACGTAATGTAACCTGGTTCAAAAAAGGAAAATGGGTGCATCAGGCAAAAATTGGTTTTGAAAAATACTTCATACGTAAGATGAAAAAAGGAAGCACAGATCCTATGTACGAGCGCTTTATTCTTAAAATGCTGGGAATTAATAAACTGGAAAAGTAAAAAACTGGATTTGCCTGGCAATAAAAAGATAAAAAACCTATATAACAGACAGGGATGTCAAAAACTGCATTTCAATTTGTAGTCGATTCCCGTAAAGTTACAGGGGGGTACGGTAATCTATAGTCCATTTAGTAATAAACAATTCTATGAGAAGTATAAAAGCCATTGCTGCAGGTAGTTTATTTATTATTATTATTATTCTGTTAATGCAGCTGGCTTATATTTTTATAGCGGTAGCTTATAATGCCCTGGCAAAAGACTACCCATTGTTAAATGATATTGCGGGCTCATTTAGATACCTTATTGGCATACCAATATTTATGGTGATTATGTTTTTCGGCGGTTACATTACCGCCGATATTGCTAGAGAAAAAGTACTGCTGCATTGTTTTGTTGTGGGTTTAATTACGGTTAGCGGTATGGTTATTCCAACACTGGAAAATGCAAATATAACCTTGATGGGCTTCATGGTGTTTGTGCTTTCAATAGTGGCAACGACGTTTGGTGGTTGGTATTGGCAAAGAAGTAATAAATGAAAGGACGGGTAATGCCGGGACTAAGGGAGTGTGTGAGAAATCAATAATGAACAGCTAGCCAGATTGTTTCAATATTTGGCGCAGTCCATTCGACTTGGTGTTTTTTGTGCGCAGAAATATTAATAAAATCACCTGCTTTCAGTTTAATAGAGGGCTCATCTGCAAATGATAGTATCGCTTCGCCCTGTAAAACAATAACCCATTCGTTGTTGTTCTGATCGTACCAGCCAGAGTCAGTGGAATGATGGCCTTTTGAGATAATGCGCTCAATTCGTACGCCATTACCTTCAGCAAGTCGTTCAAATACTTCCGCTTCAAGATTTTCGGGAATAGCATCGAATATATTATTCATAAGATTTCAGCACTTTATGATTCTGGATTATAGAAAAGGCGCGTTTCTATAAATGTGATTTATTTCTGTACTGCTTCTATACCTTCATCGATTGCTTTAATGACTAAAGTGGTCAGTTCACGTGCTACTGGTTCAGCATCGCTACCAATCGCAATTGAGTCTGGCCGTACAAAGTTGATAGAGGTCTGGCCATTACGCTGAATTAGTGTGATATGTAACGGGCACAGCGCAGTCATGCGCACATCTTTGTTGCTGATCTCATTTGCATACCATGCATTACAGAAGACCATCGATTTAATATGATCAAGTTTGTTACGGTTATAATTGTCGCCCCAGCGTTCTGTAAAATTAGCTAGATTAGAACCAATGTCTGGTTGAAAGACAACAAACAGTCGGTTGTTTTCTAGCGAATCGTGTACATTTTGGTAAATTGTATCGAAATCGCCTTGAACCGATGCGGTATATACCGGTGAGTCAGCATAGATCTCAAAGTTAAAAAAGAGCGCAACAATGAAAGCGAATAAAAATTTGTGCATGTGGCCTGCCTGATTTGAATATAGTCAGTCCAGTTTATCGATACTGTTGTAGCGTTGACATGAAATACTGGCGGTAATACATGGCGGCACTGAGGCCGTTGGCGGTGATGTCAATAATTTTCCAGTTTTTACCCTGTAGCTTCATACGAAAATCCAGTCGATCAGGCATCTGTTTTGTGCCAATAAGCATCATGGAAACATTAGCTTCGTCGCGTCCGCGATATTGTGCACGCTTGAGGTTCGCGCGGATTGAGCTGGCATTATAGTTGCCAAGATGTGTACTTAGACTGTTGAGAAAAGTTTTTTTGACAGAGTTTTCCAGTTCTTTCATGTTTTCGGCGTTCATGCGTCGTGCATAGGGGCCTGCTATCCAGTAAGTCATCTGGTCGAAAGCAAAGTGAGGAATGATCTCGTTTTCAATAAATCCGCGTAGTAATTCTGGATTAGTATTTTTTTTGTTGGTACTGAAAGCCTGGAGTTTTTCTAAAGCGCTCTGGATAGTTTGTAGTGGGCTTTCGATGGTCTGTTTTGGTGGAGCGTAGTAGCCATTAAAGGCCTGTACAGAACTGGTCATGGTTAGTAACAGAACAAATAACAGAGATAAATGACGTTTCATAAAGATTCTCCTTGTGTGGTTGTAACGGGATGAATGCAGATGGCCTCTATTTAGTGTGTTTTGAGCCGTGTGCTAATCATAACAGGAAAGAAAGGACCAGCAATAGCACTACAGTATGACTAATTGGTATTGTCTAAAGCCAGGCATGCATTGGTTTAGATTATGCATTTGTAGGAAGTAAAAATGAGCGACTTATTAAGTGCTCTTCTGGAGCCACTGAATGGCTTCATTTTCTTTTGTGAATATACTTATGTGCTTACAGCTATTTTGTGACAGAGATCTGTATACTTTATACATTCTGGCAAGAAAATAAGCCTTATTTGAGCCAACGACAATGGCTAGTTTGCGGCCGATTTCATTGTGGTCGGTGCTGGACGCTATTTTTCCAATATTTATTAAGCCATTCGTGGTTAGTTTAATATTGGTTATTTCTTTCAGGTTAACTAATTCGTTGTAGTTAATATAATCAGGATGGTACTGGATATCATCCTGGTATTTTTTTAGGGCTTCAATAAAATCGATATCCTGAGCTTCGCCTTGCCATGTAGTGATGATCAGTCTGGCATCATTATCTATATGATGTTGAGCAGGCATGGCGTGTCTGGAATATATAAAGTTTAATTAATATAGGATAAAAAATGCAGTCCTGATTGCCTTTTATTTATAACGCTTCAGTATCGGGATCAAAAATGTCTTCAACAACCACGACCTTAGGTTTTGGGTAATAGTTAAATTCGGTCGCTGATGCAATGGTGTATGCGCCCATTTTTTTGCCAACAAGAATGTCTCCAATCTGTAGATCGGGTAACTCTATATCTTCTGCGACTACATCAATGCTGTCACAGGTGGGCCCGGCTAATACACTGGACAAGAATTCACCGGTGGGATCAAAGGGCTTCAATGGTGCTAGTGGGTAGGTAGCATGATCAAACATCTGGCCACTAAATCCCCCATAAACACCATCATCAAGGTAGTACCAGGTTTTTGCACCACGTTTTGCCTTACCAACAATAGAGACAACCTCAATCATTGAGGGGGCAGAGATAAAACGACCGGGCTCAGCAAAAACTTCGATGCCTTCGGGTAATTCAGCTAATGCTTCCAGCAATGGCGCGCAAAAGTCGTCAATAGGTAATACTGCTTCCTGATAAGAAACAGGAAAGCTGCCGCCAATATCCAGAAACTTCCATTTGACGCTGTTCATTACTTTCATCGCAGCAATACTGGCGCGAATTGCATTTGCCTGTGTCATTGGTGATAAAGATTGTGAGCCAACATGGAAGGACAGGCCTATCACTTCAATATTATTTTGCTGAGCAAATTCAACCAGTAATGGCAATTCTTCCAGCGCACAACCAAATTTACGTGATAAATCGACAACGGCCTGTTTGCTGCGGAAGCTTACCCTAATAATAATTTCCGCCTGTCCGGCATAAGGGATAAATTTTTTAAGTTCATCCATGTTATCAACAACCATGCGGTTGCAGCCGAATTCCAGCGCACGCTTAATTTCTTTGTCTTTTTTAATGGGATGGGTATGAATGCACTGATCACCGGTAATGCCGAGTGATTCAACCAGTTCTACTTCACCAATCGTCGCCAGATCAAAATTACTGCCCAGAGATTTTAGGCGTTTGATTAATGATGGATGCGATAATGATTTTAAAGCATAAAACAGTTTTACCCCTGGCAAGGCGGCTTGCAGCAACTTATATTGATAATCAACTTCACTTAAATCGAGCACCATGAAAGGTGTTTCGTGTTTTTCCACCAGCTCTTCTAAACTGGCACGGTCAAACTCTTCCAGCACATCGGGATGTGACTCTTCGGCAAAACGTTCAACAATAGTTTGCTTGACCATTATTCTGTGTCTCCCAGAATAGATTGCGGCAGGTGAAAACAGGCCTGATGCAGTGGTGTGTAAAAACACGTTTATTATACTGATTAATGTTAAACGTGACTCAAGGTTGTGAGTGGCGCATTATTGCTAATATTCTGGATAATGTCTAACGGAAATATCAGGGATAAATTGATATTATCAATGGGACAAAACTTAAGGATAAGAGCTAGATAGATGGGCAGAGAGCTAGCCGCTCCCCACCCATAGAATCATTATTTAATCTTGATCTCGGTCCACAGCTTGTTCAACAGGCGGCGCTGTTTGGCATCGCTGGCTTCGATGGTTTCCAGGGTAGCCAGCGTGGCGGCATCGGGGAAAATGGCCTTCTGCTGTTTGATGGTCGCATCAATAAATTCAGCCGCCGCCGCATTCGGATTACCGGCGCCGATTTCGTTGGTCAGGGCCGCCGCATTTTTGCCGTCGAGCATGAAGTTGATGAACTGATGTGCCAGCTTTTTGTTTTTGGCATCTTTCGGAATCACCATGTTGTCCAGCGCCAGTACCGCGCCCTGTTTCGGCAGTACGAAGTTGACATTGAAGTCACGGTCAGCGGCATCGGCATCGGCACGTGCCTGCACCATGTCGCTGGAGTAACCATGCGCGACCCAGATGTTGCCGACGGTCAGCTCCTTAATATAGCTGGATGAATTGAACGCTGCCCAGTAAGGTTTGGCGGCCATGATCACCTGCTGTGCTTCGCGCAGGTGTTTTTCATCGCGGTCATTGACCGAGTAGCCGAGGTATTTCAGCGCCGCACCGAACAGTTCTTCGGCATCGTCCATGACCGTGACCTTGCCTTTGAGTTTCTCCAGCACTTTGGGATCAAAGATCACCGACCAGTCGTCCGGGCTGATGCCCAGCTTCGCCAGTTGCTGTTCGTTATAGCCGACCAGCGTGGTGGTGAAAGCGTAAGGCACCGAGTAGGTGTTGGCCGGATCATAACTGCGGTTGAGGAAGCCGGGATCGCTGTTTTTGAAGTTAGGCAGCTGGTTCTTATCGAGCGACAGTAAAAATTTCTGCTTGATCAGTGCCTGTACCGCATTCTGTGTCGGCACGACCACGTCGTAACCACTGGCACCGGCCAGCAACTTGGCCATCATCTCTTCGGTGCTGGAATAGTAGTCCTGCACCAGCTGGCAGTTGCAGCTTTTTTCGAAAGCGGCGACGGTGTCCTGTGCAATGTAATCGTTCCAGTTGAACAGGTGTAACTGCGTAGCAGCCGTCGCCAGCGGTGTTACAGCCATAAACACGATAGAAGCCAGTAGTCTTTTCATCAATAGAGTCCTCAACAGGGCAAAATTTAACTACGCAAGGCGCCGGGGGAAAGCCGTGCGACCAGCGTAATCAGTATCAGGGTTAACAACATTAACAGGGTAGATATTGCATTAACCTCCGGGGTGACTGCAATCTTCACCATCGAATATATTTGCAGCGGCAGGGTCGAGCTGCCGACGCCGGCGACGAAGAAGGTAATGACGAAATCGTCAATCGACAGGGTGAAGGCCATCAGCGCGCCGGCGATAATGCCCGGTGCCAGCAGGGGCAGGGTGATTTTTCGGAAACACTGCCACGGCGTCGCGCCCAGATCGCGCGCCGCCTCGGTCAGCGAGCGGTCGATGCTCGACATGCGTGCCTGCACCGACAGCGCAACGAAGCCGATGCAGAAAGTAATGTGCGCCAGCGTGATTGAAATCAGTCCCAGGCTCATATTAAGCATGATGAAAAACAGCAGCAGGCTCACGCCCATTAGAATGTCGGGCATGGCGATCGGTGCCAGCACCAGACCTGGTAATACCTTTAATCGATATTTGTACATAGCCATGCCCGCGAGCGTGCCCAGTACGGTGGCGATCATGGCACTGCTGGTAGCAATGATTAGCGAATTGCCCGCTGCGGTCAGCATCTCACGGTTGTGGAACAGCTTGTCGTACCACTTGAAGGTGAAGCCGACCCATTCGGCATTGAGCTTCGAGTCGTTGAACGAGTAAATGACAACAATCAGCAGTGGCAGATAAAGGAAAGCATAAACGGCCAGCGCGGAAAGTTTGAGCGCGCGATTTTTCTGGCTCATCGCGTCTGCCCCGCCTGTTGGCCGAACTTCGCCCCCAGCAACACCGCCAGTACGGCGGCGACGGTGAGTACCATCGACAGCACACTGCCAAAGGGCCAGTCACGCGATTCGACAAACTGCTGTTTGATGACGTTGGCGATCATGATGCCGTCGGTGCCACCGAGCAGGTCGGGAATGGCGAACATGCCCAGCACCGGGATAAAGACCAGGATCGAGCCGGCATACACCCCCGGCAGCGAGATCGGCCAGGTGATCTTCCAGAACCGGCGCCAGCGGGTCGCGCCCAGGTCCTGCGCGGCATCGAGCAGGGCCGGGTCGTGTTTTTCCAGATTGGCATAGAGCGGCAGCACCATAAACGGCAGGTGTACATACACCAGGCAGACGATGACCGCGGTGGGGCTGTACATCAGGCTGATCGGTGCCAGGCCGAATATGTCGAGCAGCGAATTGATCATATGGGTGAGCGCGCCGCTGGGGCTGAAGATAATCATCCAGGCGTAGATGCGCACCAGAAAGTTGCTCCAGAACGGCAGAATCACAAGCAACAGCAACAGGTCGCGGTGTTTGCGCGGGCTGCGGGCAATCATCAGCGCCAGCGGATAGCCGAGCAGGATACAGAGCAGGGTGGTGAGCACCGCATAACCGATGGATTTTGCAAACAGCCGCAGGTAGATATCGGTTTCAAACAGGCGTTGCCAGTTTTCAAGCGTTAGATCGAACGCCAGCTTGCCTTCCTCGTAGGAATACCACGGCGCCAGGCCGCCATATTCTCCGGCGTAACGAAACGAAGCGAACAGCATGATCACCGTCGGCACCGCGAAGAAGATCAGCAGGTAGCTCATCGGCGGCAGGGTGAGCAGGCGTTGCTGCCAGTGTTTCGTCTGCATCAGCAACTAGTCCATCACCAGATGGCCGGCCTCAAAGCCCCAGGCTACTTCGACCTGGTCGCCGACCTCAAAGAAACGCGCCCGGCCGGCAGAGGAGTTGGCCAGCAAAGCTTCCACCAGCATGCCGTTGGCCAGCTCGACTTTGTACACCGTGACATCGCCCAGATAGAGCATGTCGTGCACTACACCTTTTAAATGCACCTCGCCCTCGTCCTGAGTGAGCGTGCTGGAAATGCGAATTTTTTCCGGTCGTAGCGTCAGCGTGCAGGCCATGCCGGCTTCGATCGTGGCATTGGGTGGTATCACGGTTTGTACCGGTCCCAGACCTTTGAGCTCAACCCTTACCCGGTCATTCTGGATCTGCTCAACGGTGCCCGCCAGCAGATTGCACTGGCCGATAAAGTCAGCGACAAAGCGGCTGTTGGGGTAACTGTACAGGCGCGAAGGCTCATCAATCTGGGCGATAGTGCCATGGTTCATCACTGCAATCCGGTGCGACAGCGCGAGCGCCTCGCCCTGATCGTGGGTGACGTAAATGAAGGTAATGCCAATTTCCTGCTGTAGCTTGATCAGCTCCAGTTGCATCTGCTCGCGCAGCTTGGCGTCCAGCGCCGACAGCGGTTCATCAAGCAGCAACAGGCGCGGTCGATTGACCAGCGCGCGGGCGATAGCGATACGCTGTTTCTGTCCGCCCGACAAAGCCTCTGGATAATGTTTGCCCTTGTCCGGCAGGCTGACATCTTCTAGCGCCTCGGCAACACGCTGATCGATTTCATCAGGCTTGCAGCCGACCATGCGTAGTGGAAAGGCAATGTTGTCGGCCACCGTCATATGCGGGAACAGCGCGTAGTTCTGGAAGATGGTGTGCAGCGGCCGCCGCTCCGGCGGTGTGGCGATGATGCTTTTACCGTCGAGAAGAATATCGCCGCCATCGGGCTGATCAAAGCCGGCAATAAGTCGTAGCAGCGTGGTTTTACCGCAGCCGGAAGGGCCTAACAGGGTGAAGAATTCGCCCGCTTCAATGCTCAGGCTGACCTTGTCCAGCGCCGTGAAGCTGTCAAAATTACGCGTAATTTCTTTGATTTCTAGCAACTGAAATGCATCTCCAGAGTTGCGGTTGTCGATTGAGTATCTGCCAATTTCAGGCTAAGTGAAAGTGCCCTGAAAATTTTGCGTATTTTTCATCCTCAGTCGCCTGCGGTCAATGGGAATTTTGTGATAGATAATAAGGATATATATGGTGATCGGGAAGGATTTATTTTAGAGAAGCTTTATAAATTTCGGCCAGATGAGGCCGGTTGTTCAGTGTTAGTTGGAACAGCTGTTGGTTGATTTTTAACCATCCGAGAATCGGCCTTGTGTATCTCGTGAGTCTGTCGGTGTTATGGGTGAATATTTTATAAATCGTCGATGTTGCTTACATAAGTTTGAATATATAAAGCAAACGTTATTTTTGTGTAAAAAATATCGACATAAAATAAGGCTATTTACGCTAAATACGCCATTAAATGTCGATAATATTTACATAGGTTTAATTTTAGTAAATAAGATTATGATCCAGGTTCTCTATAAGTTGTTGTTTTTGTTGTATTTTGAAGATTATATGGGATGTTGGCATGAAACTGGCATTGTTACTAGGGTCTAAAATAGTCAATGAGCAATATTCTGTTTTTGAGGTAGTGATTTGGTTTCATAAATTGCTAGTGGATACAAAAAAATTAAAGGAGATTTTAAATGCAACACTCAAAAAAATCGGTAGATGATAATTTCAGGAAGCTTATGACGGCGGTCATTGTTTTATCATTGCTAGTATTTGCGTTGTTTGGTTTTGCGCCATCAGCTTAAATAGTTCTATTTCAATGATGAGAACTATGTTTAGTTCCAACTAAATCGGTAAATCAAGGCTTATGACCTTGGATATGCTATAACTAAGTCCAGCTTTATCTGATTAAGTAATTATCCCGGATGTGGTCGGGAGCCCAAACCAATGCTCGATGTCTACAAAACTTTTTATAATTTCAAAGAACAGCCATTCAGGTTAAGTCCGGACTGTCGTTTTTGTTTTAGTCACCCGAGCTATGCAAATGCCAAATCGTATTTGAAATATGCCATTTTAGAAGGTGAAGGTTTTGTTGCAATAACGGGTGAACCAGGTACAGGTAAAACTACACTGATAGCTACATTACTGGCAGAGCTTGATAAAGGGCGCGTTCAGGTGGCAACCCTGGCGAATGTGCAGGTTAATTCTGTTAATCTTTTGAGTATGGTACTAGAGGAATTTGGGCTGCAGCCAGGTGATCATAGCCAAACGAATCCTCTATCAACATTGAAACAGTTTTTGATTCAACAATATAAAAATGGTCGACGCTGTATTTTAATTGTTGATGAAGCACAAGGCTTATCAGTCGATTCTTTGGAAGAGCTAAGATTAATCTCCAATCTCCAGCATAATAATAGTTTATTGTTACAGGTGTTCCTTGTTGGGCAGGAACCTTTAATGGACATAATTCGCACCCCAGGTCTAGAGCAGCTGCATCAGCGCTTTATAGCTACGTCGCACCTTGAAGCACTTGGGTTAGCAGAAACAGGGGACTACATAGAGCATAGATTACGTAAGGTGGGCTGGGATAATGACCCTGTTCTCACTGAAGAAGCGATGAATCTTATTTATAAATTCAGTGGCGGTATACCTCGCCGAATTAATTTAATTTGTCATCGATTGTTTTTGCATGGTGGTTTAAAACAAAAGCATAAGTTAGTCGGTGCAGATGTTTTGCATATTGTGGTTGAGTTGCATAAGGAAGGATTGCTGGCACCGAGAATGCGCGAAGAATTCGGTGATTATGTAGGTAATTTAAAATTCATATCCAGTTAGTGCAATAACGTCTGTATAGGCTGAGCTCAGCGATAGTTGAATAAGATAGAGCGCCTCGCAGAGTAATGTATAACGTGTTGTTTAGGCCGAATTTTTGTTATAAAGACTCTGCGCTACTTGTAGCTCTGGTGGTTATTGTTTTTGTGCTGTTGTTTGGAAAGCTACCAGATAGCAACCTGTTTTGGCGAGAGCTGCAGAATTCAGGTCACACTCTCCTGTTCATCCCGATAGCAGTATTTATTTTATTGCTGCTGCAAGATGCGAGTAAAGTTTTTTGGCAAAATCCATTTAAACTCTATATGGCAGCATGTCTTATCAGTTTATTGATAGGCATAATTATTGAGCTAATTCAGTTGATAATGAGCCGTGATGCCAGTTTAATAGATGTTGTGCGCGATTTGACAGGTATCATTGTAGGGCTTGGATTGCGTGCAAGTGTTGATCCTGAACTTCTAACATATAGAATGAAAGCAGGAAAAAAAATGGCAACTAGAATTGTTATGTTGTCCTTTTTTGTATTTGCAGTCAGCATGTCTCCACTGGCTTTAATATCAGCATCTTATCTGCAGCGAGAGATTGCTTTCCCTGTTATTGTCGATTTGACGGCAAATTGGATGCAGCCTTTTCTCAGGTTAAACAATGCAGTGATAGATTTGCCGGAAAGTAGTGAAGAAATTCGAATAGATAAAGAAGGTCAACTAACGCGTGTTGAGTTTAAGCGCGGAATCTATCCAGGTGTTTCAATTATTGAAACATTTCCTGACTGGTCAGCATATAGGGTGCTTACAATAATAGTTTATTCGAAACTTATGCAGCCGTTTGAGCTTATTTTGAGAATTCATGATGATCAGCATAATGATGATTATTCTGATCGTTTCAATTCAGAGCTAGCTATTAATGAAGGCGTAAACTATTTTCATATTCTTTTGGAGGATATAGAGAAGGCGCCTTTAAATAGGGAGATGAATATGACGCAAATAAAAGGGGTAACATTGTTTTCAGCGCTGCCAGCTGATGGTCTGCAGTTTTATGTAGGTGCTATGCGTCTTGAATGAATACAAAAATACCAATGTAATGAACAAACAGTGGTTCACCAATTTAGTCAATGGGATATAACATGTTAAAAATAGAAGATGCAAAAGTAGGGATTATTGGGTTAGGTTATGTCGGGCTTCCATTGGCCGTTGAGTTTGGCAAATTAATGCCAACGGTTGGTTTTGATATTAATACCGCACGTATTGCCGAGCTGAAATCTGGCAAAGACAGTACACTAGAGATGGATGCAATAGAGTTATCAGAATCGTTATATTTGAGCTACAGTGATCAGCTTGAGGAACTTAAGACGTGTAATGTTTACATTGTCACTGTGCCGACGCCTATTGATCGCTATAAGCGTCCAGATTTAACACCACTAGAGTCAGCCAGTAGAATGCTCGGCGAAGTAATAGGTGTGGATGATGTAACTATTTTTGAGTCAACCGTGTATCCTGGAGCAACCGAAGAAGTGTGTGTGCCTATCATAGAATCGGTATCTGGCCTTATATTCAATAAAGACTTTTATGTGGGTTACAGTCCAGAACGTATAAATCCGGGAGATAAAGAGCATCGCGTTTCTAACATTCTAAAAATAACATCAGGCTCAACACCGGAAGCTGCTGATTTTGTCGACACGTTGTATAAAAAAATCATAAAGGCCGGTACCTATAAAACCAGCAGTATTCGTGTGGCAGAAGCCGCTAAGGCCATAGAAAACACACAACGTGATGTAAATATAGCTCTGGTCAATGAGTTGGCACTGATATTTAACCGTCTGGATATAGATACCGCGGAGGTGCTGGAAGCCGCAGGCACAAAGTGGAATTTTCTGCCTTTCCGCCCAGGCCTGGTCGGTGGACATTGCATAGGTATTGATCCCTATTACCTCACGCATAAGGCGCAGGAAATTGGATATCATCCCGAAGTTATTCTGGCCGGACGAAGGATTAATGACAGTATGGGCATCTACGTTGCTGGGCAAGTGTTAAAGACGATGAATAAAGCGCGGCTTCAGATTTGTGATGCGCGGGTGCTGATAATGGGGTTGACGTTCAAAGAAAACTGCCCAGATATACGTAACACTCGCGTCATCGATGTGATTGACGAGCTGAAATTATCTAATACCATCGTTGATGTGTATGATCCGTGGGTGGATCCAGCAGAAGTTGATCATGAGTATAATGTTAATCTTGTCGATGAGCCTGAGGCAGGTGTTTATGATGCTATTGTACTGGCGGTAGCGCATCAGCGGTTTCGAGACCTTGGGGTGGATGGGATACGTGCTTTTGGGAAACCTGAATGTATATTGTACGATGTCAAACATGTGCTGCCCGCGGTTGATGTTGATGGTCGATTATAAAAATGGCTTCAATTATCTAGTTGATATAATAGCTAGTAATATTACACCTACAAAATATAAGAATATGTTGTGATACTAAATTTCTTTCTAATCAGTTAATATCATATATTGTTCACAATAGATTTAACTTAATAAGCTCTCGCCATTGCCAGTGGTGGGCTGCTATCAATAGATAGAAGTACTTCAGGGACAGTTCATGGGAACAGTTAGATTTTTCCGCCATTCTACCCGGTTGTTTCGTTATCACGTTCCTACCGAATTCGTGCTGCTTGCATTCATTGAATTTTTAGCTTTAATGTTGTCGCTCTATCTAGCACTCGAACTACGCTTTTTGGGTGACGATTGGGAGAGATCCATCGGCGCATTTTTGCCCAGAGCCTTTTTGTATGCTGTGGTAATGCAATTGAGTCTGGTGGCATTTGGGGTATATCAGCGGCAGGCGGGGCGATTTTTTGAAGCCCTGATATTACGTATTGCTAGCGGATTATTACTGGGATTGATCCCACTAGGCGTTAGTTTTTATTTTGCGCCTACGTTGTTCCTTGGTCGTGGCGTAATAGCGCTTACAGTACTTATTAGTTTTATCTTCATTTCCCTCATTCGCCTGTACTTTAGAAGAGTCGTTAAAGAACGCAACATGTGGTCACGGGTTCTGGTGCTTGGTTCAGGTGAAAATGCTAATTTGGTGAGAAAGGCGCAGAAGGAAGGGGAGTTGAAAGGACTTAATATTGTTGGTTATGTATCGCTGCCAGGAGACAAGCTATGTGAGCTTGAAACAGAATGCATTACGTTGGATAAACAACTGGTGCAATATGTTCAGGAGAAAGATATTGATGAAATTGTGCTGGCAATGGATGATCGTCGAACCGCAGAAATCCCGCCCAGAGACCTGCTTGACTGCAAAATGAGCGGCATAGATATACTCGACATGGTTACCTTTTTTGAAAGAAGAACAGGAAAAATTCGGCTTGATATGATGAGTCCAAGCTGGTTGTATCTTTCTGATGGCTTTTATGAGAGTACATTCCGAAGTTTAGGTAAGCGTATTTTTGATGTAGCGATCGTGTTGACTTTTCTTCCTGTGGCGCTGCCTTTGATGCTGCTGGTATCGATAGCTGTTTTTGTTGAAAGTCATGGGAGAGGATCTATAATTTATAGTCAAACACGTGTTAAACAGCATGGTGAGCCCTTTCAGATTTACAAGTTTCGTAGCATGGTCAGTGATGCAGAAAAGGATGGTGTTGCACGTTGGGCTTCTAAGAATGATGTACGCATTACTCGTGTGGGTTCAATACTACGTAAGGGAAGGCTGGATGAATTACCCCAGCTTTTTAATGTACTAAAGGGAGATATGAGCTTTGTAGGGCCTCGACCCGAACGCCCGGAATTCGTTGAAAAATTAGCTGAAAAAATACCCTATTACGAAGAGCGACACCGAGTGAAGCCAGGGCTAACCGGCTGGGCGCAAATTTCTTACGCTTACGGCGATACAGAAAAAGATAGCCTTGAGAAGCTGCAATATGATCTTTATTATGTAAAAAATTACAGTATCTTCCTTGATTTGTTGATTTTATTGCAAACGGTTGAAGTGGTCATGCTGGGTAAGGGTGCACAATAACTAGTTATATTTATTATTGATCGGTGTAGAATCAATCAATATAATTTGAGTTGAAAGGCTATGTTTTGTATGCAAGTATTTTGATATGAGACAGAAGTTTGATGCATATCAGTAGATAGAGGGGTTGCGGATGATGTTTCGGAATTTTGTGAGAACGGGTTATACAAAAAGTCTGGTTGTCATATTTGTGGCGCAGCTGTCTGCTTGTGGGGGTGGAGGTGGTGATTCTGCGCCTCCTGCTTCGACCCTACCTGGCCAAGCATCTGTGACCTGGGCAAAGCCTGCGTTCAGAGAAGATGGCACTGATTTACCCGTAGGTGAAATTGGAGGCTACCGCGTTTATTATGGCACTACACCAGGAGATTACCAAAGGGAAATTGAAATTCCTAGTGACGGTACGGCTAATGGGATGGTTACTGTGAAGAACCTTCCTGTAGGAAATACCTACTATTTTGTTGTTACTACTTACGATACAGAAGGACGTGAAAGTTTGTATTCATCACCAGAGGTTGAAATAAAGATTTAACAGCAAGCAGAAGAGTTATTTTTGGTAATAAAAAACCCGCTATTAAGGCGGGTTTTTTATTATGTGACTATTTAATTATCAGCTAGTCTTCATGAGTTTACGTAGGCTCAATCCAATAAGGCCTGCACCTAACAAGGCCAAAATGCCTGGTTCTGGAATAGTCCACTCTGCATCGTGTGAATAAGGTGCCACGCTATTAACAAGAAATTTATTTGTAGTTAAATTTGTCGGATCCCACTGGGCGCCAGTAACAGTAAACAGGTCAAAATGGAGTCCTACTACATCTTCAAGTATTGAATTTATGGTTATGTCGAAAGACTCAGTATATCCGGAGCCTGTGTCTGTATTTCCGGGTTCCGTATTCCCAATAGTGCTGATAGCGCCATCGAACTGGAATTCATAGATTTCAAAATAGGTGTCAAAAATTGAATGTGAAGCGATGCTATTGGGGTCTTGAACCGGTGGGGTGCCGTATCCAGAGCTTACCAGTGAGGCACCACTAATTGAAATATCGAATCCATCAATATTGCCTATATCAGGCATAGTAGCCACTGTCAGGTATGCATAACGACTACTGGCGCCAGCACTGTCCCAGGCAAAAGAGCCTTTAGGGTTAGTGCAGCCTGTTGCACCTGATTCACAGTTAGCATATGCAAACAGCTCAAAGGTATTCGTACCTGAAACAACCCATGTGTCAGGTGTGCCACCACTGTAGTTCCAGTTAGCTGAACCGTCGCCGCCAAGCTGCAGACTCGGCAAAGCGTTAACAGTCACAGCACAAGTTGAAAATATAGATATTAATAATAATTGTAATAACTTCATGTCAAATCTCCTATATAAGTCTCAGTTGAAACGTCATTGAAAGCACGTTCAAGTATTCTTACTTAATTGAAAGCAATATATATGCCAATCATAGTTATAAAAAAAGATTACTGATAATTATGTTTATTTTCAATAGATTATATTTATTTGTCTTGTAAGAGCAAAATCTTTTTTATCAAGATTAGAGAGGTTTTATTTAAAATTGTAAATATTAGTGACAGGCTCAGCGGGCTTTATGCAGATAATTAAAAAATGAGAGTTAATAGTTTATGTCTATATTGAAAAATAAATGCGATAAAACAAGTTGTTATGTGTGTATTGTATGGGACAAATAGGTTTCTAAAGTTAGTCAGTTAGTTGATAGTATTTTATACATTAGATTATGAATTATTTACATAAGATGGATGGATAGAAGAGCTAATTAGTTCTATATCAATCAATATGTTATTGATGAATATATTGCAAATAGGTTCAAGTTTATTAGTAAAACTGTAAATAATAGTGACACAAGATGTTAATGCTGCTATACAAGGATACATACTGTTAATTTGGATATAAATAAAAAATCATGAACATGGGTTTGTATAGTTATCTTGGTGCCGCTATCGCCTACGGTTTTTTTACGCTGTTATTGTTTTTTAGTTGGCGAGGTAGTCTACAGGGTAAGTTGCTTACCATCGTTATCACAATCAGCACAATTTGGGCCGTTTTGGCAGTTGAAATTGCAATAGAAAATACCGATCAGGTGCAGATCTATCAGGTTTTTGAGGTCATGCGTTATATGGCCTGGTATATTTTTCTGCTTAAGTTATTTGATGTAGCTGTATCTCATGGAAGCGGTTACCAGAGATTCATAAGGTGGGCCTTGCCACTGAGTGTGTGTTTTGCTGTATTGGTTATGTTGAGTGAAACATATGTGGAACCAGGTCTTTCTGTTCTGAGTATTACTGGCCATGTGATCATGGCTCTTATTGGCCTGGCAATAATTGAGCAATTGTTTCGTAATACGTCGGTGCGACATCGATGGGCTATTAAATATCTATTTATAGGCGCGGGTTTTATATTTGCGTTTGATTTTTATTTTTATACAGATGCTTTGCTGTTTCGTGGTATTGATGCTGATCTGTGGGAAGCTCGGGGCATCATCAATGTGGTAGTAGTCCCTCTTTTGGCAATTTCAGCAGTTCGAAATAAAAGCTGGTCACTAAATATTTTTGTTTCTCGGGACATTGTCCTAAATACTACGGCAATTTTTGTTGGTGGTGTGTATTTACTGGTGATGGCGGGTGCTGGATATTATCTAAGAGAGTTCGGAGGAAGTTGGAGCAGAATAGGACAAGTATTGATCATATCTTTGTCAGTAGTACTGCTTGCATCAGTACTATCTTCAAGTATGTTGCGCGCAAAAATTAAAGTTTTTTTAAGCAAACATTTTTATAAAAATAAGTATGATTACCGTATTGAATGGCTGGGTTTGACTGAGAAGCTGAGTAGTAAGGCACAGAGTAAGGAGCGTTATAAGGTTGTAATTGAGGCTCTCGCTAATATTATTGATGCACGTGCAGGTTTGCTTTGGATAAGTGATGGCAAGGACGGATATAAAAATGTAGCTGCCTGGCAGACAATTTTAATCGATGAGGTCGAGCCAGTTAACGGTTCACTGGTTAGTTTTTTCCAGAGTAAGGGGTTCATTATTAACATTAGTGAGCTTGATTTACACCCGGATGAATATGAAGGCTTAGTGTTACCTGAATGGTTGGCAGGAGTGAGGCAACCATGGCTGGTATTACCGCTACAGGGTCTGGAATCATTAATGGGTTTTATTGTGTTGGCTAATCCATTGATAATTAGGCCAATTAACTGGGAAGATCGAGATTTGTTGATGACAGTAGGTAAACAGGTTTCCAGTTACCTGACGGTGTTAATGACATCCGATGAACTGGCGGAAGCTAAGCAGTTTGAAGTGTTTACCCGTTTATCAGCATACATGGTGCACGATTTAAAAAATGTTGTTTCTGAACTTGAAATGATATCAAGCAATTCTAAAAAACACATGGGCAATCCGGAGTTTATTGAGGATGCTTTTGATACGGTTGAAAATGCTGCAGGAGATATAAAACGATTGCTGGAGCAATTACGAAATAAACAGGCTCAAGTAGAGAAAAAAAGTATTATTAATTTAGCTGTGTTGCTGCAGGAAGTCGTTAATAATAAACAGGGTAAGTATCCACAGCCACATCTTAAGATAGCGTGTGAAACATGTGCTGTAGCGGTAGAGAAAAATCGGCTGATAAATGTACTGGCACATTTGATAGATAATGCACAGCAGGCCACTGAAGATGATGGTTATATTGATGTAACGGTATTGAATAATGAAACAATGTGTATTGTTGAAATAAAAGATAATGGTCATGGCATGGACGCAGACTTTATCAGAGATCGACTGTTTAAGCCTTTTGATACGACCAAAGGTAATGCAGGAATGGGAATAGGAATGTATGAAAGCAAGGAGTACATGCAGCAACTCGGAGGTGATATACGTGTTAAGAGTGAAGCAGGAAAAGGGACTACAATTTCACTATATATTCCTGCAGACACTGAAGGGAAATAGATGGTTGCAGGCATTTAATCTCAACTTAATTTGATAGTTTTAAGGATTTAAATTTCAGTTATGACGGACAAAAAATTAAAGCCACTGATAGTGGTTGAAGATAATCCAGGTATACAGAAGCAGCTTAAGTGGGCTTTTGAAGGCTATCAGGTATATATCGCGGGTGACAGGGCTTCAGCTGTGAAGTTGCTAAAGCAGCACAAGTCACCAGTGGTAACGTTAGATTTAGGATTGCCACCCGATCCGGCGAATGCCAGTGAGGGCCTGACTGCACTTGATGAAATTCTCAACATTGCACCACATACAAAAGTGATTGTAGTAACAGGCAATGATGATAGACAGAATGCTTTGAGGGCAATTGCACTGGGTGCGTATGATTTTTATCAAAAGCCTGTTGATCCTGAAATGCTTAGTTTGATAGTGGACCGGGCTTATAGATTGTATGAACTAGAAGAAGAAAACCGACAATTAGTTACGCAAGGTTCAGTTTCTGCATTGGATGGAATTATTGGTGCAAGTCAAAAAATGCTTGCTGCCTGTCGTATGGTAGAAAAAGTGGGGCCTTCAGAGGCTACTGCACTAGTGATCGGTGAAAGTGGCACAGGTAAAGAGTTGATTGCGAGAGCGCTACATCAGTTGAGTCCACGTGCCAAGGGCACATTTGTTGCTCTGAATTGTGCGGCCATTCCAGATAATCTACTCGAAAGTGAACTATTTGGTTACGAAAAAGGTGCTTTTACAGGCGCAGTGAAACAGACGCCTGGCAGGATTGAAGTGGCAAATGGAGGCACGATTTTTCTTGATGAGATTGGTGATATGCCTATGCCGCTACAGGCTAAGATGCTGCGTTTTTTGCAGGAGCGTGTTATTGAACGTATTGGTGGTCGCGACACAATAGCAGTCGATGTGCGGATAATTTGTGCAACACATCGCAATTTAGGACAGTCAATAGAAGAGGGGTTATTTCGGGAAGATTTGTATTACCGCATTAGTGAAATTACAATTGAAGCGCCACCATTGAGAGAACGTGAAAGCGATAAACTTTTGCTGGCACAAACTTTTCTGGACAAATTTAGCCAGAGTAGTGGCCGAAGTTTTCGCGGTTTTACGGATGGCGCAAGAGAGCAGATAGAAGCCTATGCGTGGCCCGGTAATGTGCGTGAACTGGAGAATAAAATAAAAAGAGCTGTAGTGTTGGCCGAGGGTAAAAGAATCTCTTCAGAGGATCTAGGTTTTGTTGAAAGAATTAAACCTTTGTCACTTGATCTTCGTGAGGCCAGAGAAGATGCTGAGCGTCAGGTTATACAGCGTGCATTGGAGATACACGGAAATAATGTAACACACGCATCAGAATCCATGGGCATCAGTCGCCCATCTTTATATAAACTGGTTAAAAAATTAGGGATGCCGGAGCCGGGAAAATAGTGATAAAAGAGCAAACAAAAAATACATGGAGGTTTGCTGGTCCGTTGATGCTAGTGATGTTAATGATAACGCTGGTGCTTTATCAACATACCGCCTTATATCTCATCAGTTTATGGAATCAACTTGATGCCGGAGAATACGCGCATGGATATCTGGTATTAGCAATCAGCATTTATTTAATATTTAACCATAAACAAGAATTATCTACGTTAACACCTCATCCCGAATATCGAGCTTTATTGGTGGTGTTTGGTGCAAGTATGTTGTGGATGGTGGCTGCATTGGTTAATGTGGAAATGTTGCAGGCGGTGGCATTTCTTATTCTGGTGTTGGCCATTGTTTGGTCAGTGTTAGGAAATCAAGTAATCCGGTTGTTAGCATTCCCAATTTTATTTATCGCATTTGCAATTCCTATATGGTTTCCATTGTCACCGACTCTGCAAAATATAACTGCCGATGTTGTGTTTGGTGCTATACGAGTGCTTAGTGTTCCGGCATTTCGTCAGGATAATATGATTATACTGCCAGCCGGAACATTATCGATCGAAGAGGCATGTAGCGGTTTACGTTACCTGCTGGCAGCACTGACGTTAGGCACACTTTATGCCTACATGAATTATTTCAGTTTACGTGCACGATTGGTTGTTGTGTTAGTGGCGGCGGGTTCAGCGGTGTTAGCCAATATGCTGCGAGTGTTTATCGTCGTTTATTTGGGTTATACGACAGAAATGCAACACCCACTGGTTGCTGACCACTTAAGTCTGGGCTGGTATTTGTTTGCTGGTCTTGTGACTATTTTATTATTTGTTGATTCACAGTTACATAAAAAATATTTGTTTATGGAATCAGATGAGCTGGTGATGCCTAATGACATAAAAAAAAATATAGATCGGAAAATATATCCATATTACATAGCGTATGCCGTTTTAACAGGTATGTTGATATGTGTTGCTCCTCTAGTTGTGTATCAGGCCAGTACACCGTCTGTGAGCGAGGAAGAGAAATATGGACCAGTATTACCACAAGAGGCAGGGGTTTGGCTGTCAACATTAGATAATAGTGATAACTGGAGCCCTGTTTATCACGGCGCTATAAACCAGAAACAGATATATGAAATGAGTAATAACAAAGTCATATTGTATATGGGTTATTATCCAGTACAAAAACAAGGTGAAGAACTGATCAACGATCTTAATCACATTAGCACTAAAGATGGGTGGCGTTCCGTTTATCCGAGGCCACTAATACAGCAAATAGAGGATAAATTGATACTTGAGCAGGTGCTGGATAATGGCGAGAAAGAACAGCGTTTAGTATGGTTTTGGTATAACGTTGCAGGAACAGTCACAACGAATAAGTATGAAGCGAAATTTTTACAGGTACTTGGTTTGTTGACTGGTAAAACCTGGGCTTACATAGCAGCTGTTGCTGTAGATAAGAATGATGATGTTGATATAAGCAGGCGGATCTTAAAAGATTTTATAGGATCAATAGAAGAACCAATAAAAAGTGAGATTGAACGAATCACCGTCCATCACTAAATGTATTGTTTTGATTTTTTAAGTAAATGTATAAATACGATAATGAGAAAGATAATAAGGAGAAGTTATGAATATCAAGATAAAAACACTGATCCGAATAAATAGAGTTCTTCTGATCGCAGTCACAATAGCACTTTTAGGTTGTTCCCCCGAGGTTAGCGATGAGCAGATGGTCCAGACGGCTAGAACATATATCGATAAAAATCAATTGCGTGAAGCAGCGTTGGAACTGAAAAATGTGCTACAAAGGAATTCTGATAATGCAGAGGCGCGTTATCTTCTAGGTATTATTAATCTTGATATAGGCGATGCAGCCTCAGCGGAAAAAGAGTTTAGGCGTGCTGCTAGTGCTGGCTGGCAAGAAGGGCTTGCTCGTGTTGGTCAGGCCAGAGCGATGATTAATAGCAAGGCGTTTCAGAAACTGATCGATGAAATTGAAATCAAGAATGATTATCCCGCTAATATACGTGCTGACCTCTATGCTTTGCATGCACTGGCACAGGCAGGTCTTGGTAATATAGTTGAGTCCATAGAAACACTAAATAAAGCTTCTGAAATTGATGCAAATGCATTTCATGTTTTGAAGTCATCTATTCAAATATACCTGGCAAACAATGATATGGTGAGGGCTAAGGATAGCTTAAAAATGGCATTAATAACATACGGAGAAAATCTGGAAATTTTGTTGCTGAGTGCGGCTATAGCTATAGAGGATAAGGATTATGTGGGAGCATCGGAAACCTACAAAAAGATCATTGAACAAGAGCCCGATAAATTGGTCACTATTTATGGAAGACGTGCCCGTTTGGCATTGGCGCGTTTTGAAATACTGAATAAAGAATTTGATAAAGCGAAACTGACATTACAACCGCTATTTAAGCAGAGTGAGGGTGATCCGGAAACCAATTTTGTTGGTGGCTTACTTGCGTTTGAGCAAGGGGATCTGAGTCTTGCTGAAGAGCGACTTCTTTCTGTTCTTAAAGTAGCTCCAAACCACGCACCAACGCAGTTGTTATTTGGTACGGTCAGTTATGCTCAGCAAGATTATGAACAAGCAGTTTATTATATTGCTAAATATGTCAGTGTTGCACCAGAAAATCTGGGTGCTCGTAAACTGTTGGGGCGTGCTTATATACAAATGGGCCAAAATAATGAAGCGCAGGCTGCATTACAGCCGGGCTTAAAAAATAGTAGTGAAGATGCAGAGTTATTGGCACTGGTTAGCTTTTCACAATTACAGGGAGGTGATATAGCATCAGGAATTGCTGGTTTGGAGAAAGCCGTTAAAGTCGAACCAGAGAGCATTGTTTTAAGAAACGAGTTAGCCAGAGCTTATATTTCTGCCGGTGAGACTGAAAATGCTATCAGGGAATTAAACACTATTCTTGTCAAAGATGGTGATAAACAACAGGCTGAAATTTTATTAATATCTGCACATATAAAAGCAGAACATTATGACAAGGCCATTGATGTTGTGCTGGATATGCTTAAAAAAAGCCCTGATAACCCGGCAGTGCTTGCTCTGGCAGGTAATGTATTTGTGGTGAGCAATGACAGGCCAGAGGCACGTAAATATTTTAATAAAGCATTGGAGATCAAACCGGACTATATGCCTGCGTCCATGTTGCTGGCAAGGCTGGAAGAAATTGAGGAGCATCCTGCTGAAGCTGAGTCGTTATATAAAAAACTAGCGGATAAGAATTTAGAAGATATCTCTCCTATGATGGCGCTTGCGCGTCTGGCAGAGACACAAAAGCAACCACAAAAAATGGTTGAGTGGTTGGAAAAGGCTCGTAAAACGGCACCTAATGAAATCAAACCACGTAAAATTTTGGCTGAATATTATTTACGAGAAAATCAATTGGACAAGGTCGCTCAGTTGATCACTGAAGCAATAAAGATTGCACCTCGTGATAATGCGCTGCTGCTTTTAGAAGCAAGATTGCAGATAGCCCAAGGCCAGAATAATAAAGCGTTGCCGATACTTAATGAGCTTGTTACCAAGGTCCCTGATTCAGTGTTAGCGCGTACCATGTTAGGTGAAACCTATCTCAAACTTGGCCAACTATCAGATGCCCGCAGACAAGTAAGCATTGTTTTAGAAAAACAGGCTTATTATGCACCAGCCCTGTTATTAATGGCCGGAATTGAACTGCGAGCGGGCAACTATGATCAAGTGCTGAATTATGCGATGCAAGTTCAGAAAGTTTGGGTTGACTCATACATGGGTGCTGATGCATACATGGGGTATGAACTTGCTGGAGATGCTTATATACAAAAGAAAAACTATGCCAATGCCAAAGTTAATTATGAACAGGCATGGCAACGTAAACAGTCATCCGAGTTAGCAATCAAACTTTCTGACGTATTAGTTCGTTCTGGCGAGTTTGACACGGCAACAAAACCCTTGCTTGCCTGGTTAAGCAGTCATCCTGATGAGGTTCGCGTGCTCCAATTTTTGGGCTCAACGTATCAAAACATGAAACAGAATAAGGAAGCCATTAAAGCCTATGAGAAAGTGTTAACAATTCAGGTAGACAACTTAGTCGCACTCAACAACCTCGCCTGGTTATATTCACTGGCAAATAATCCTAAATCACTTGAGTTGGCGGAAAGAGCGTACAACGCAAACTCCAGCGATGCCAGTATACAGGATACCTATGGTTGGGTATTAGTGCAGCAAGGCCAGACAGATAAGGGGCTTGGCTTATTAGAGCAGGTCATGAAATCTTTGCCGGGAGTGCCAGAAGTTCAGTATCACTACGCGGTCGCTTTGATGAAATCCGGGGAGGAAATCAAGGGCCGTCAAATACTCGGCAAGTTACTTAGCAGTGGCAAGTCATTTGAAGGCCGCGACTCAGCTGAGAAGATTATGAATTAGTGGTCAGGCTCTACTTAAAAAATGCAAAAAAAAACCGCGCATTGCGCGGTTTTTTTATATGGCTTTTAGTTAGACTTAAGCTGTTTTACGCAATTTACGTGACACACCAAAACCGATAAGGCCAACACCTAGCAATAAAGCTAGGCCTGGCTCTGGAACGGCAGAAGAAGAAAAAGAGAACCTATTTCCAGAGAAGTCCCAATTTCCGTAAGTATCTGCATATCCATCAATAGACATAAAACCATTTCCTTCTAATAAAATTGTGCTTGTACCTTTTACCAAGGTAGTAACAGAGTTCATAGTGAAAGAATAAGTTAACCCTGAATAGTTAAATGACCACAATGGTGTTCCTGAAGCAAGTGGAGAAAACTGAAAATCGAAGAAATCAACACCTGTGTTTTCAGTGCCTGCAAAGCTACCAGTACCCTCTACAACATTTTGATCAAAACCATTATCACCAGCGGTAAATGAGATACCAGTAGAGGCTGCTAGAGTAGTGCTATTCCACAGGCTATCAACACTTGTCCAATATGCATTAGTTTCACTACTAAAAGCGATCCCCCCAACTATTGGGGTAGTAGGCATAACTATCGCAGAAGCAACGCTTGATATAGCGAATATGCTTGCAGTTAATAATAATTGTCTTAATGTTTTCATTTTAATTTCCCTGATTAGTTAAAAGTTAATATTGTCTCAAGCCGATTATTCAAATCATCAACATGATCCTTTGATGTATGTAATGCAATTGACATGCCAACTCACCAAGTTATTGATATTACGAGATAAAGTATTATCTGGGGTTGCTTATTGATAGAGAATTGTAATCTATAGTGACACTAAAACACCTGAAATAACAAAACATGGGTTCTGATTTTGATCTATAGTCCATTAAGTCAATACAAAACAAAGAGTTATATTTTTTTTAAAATGTAAAAAAAAGTGACGTCTAATAAATTAATGTAGTTATTAAAAACACAGGATAAACACATTAGCGTCAACTATAATGTGCGGTAACAAGGAGTAAAGGATCGTTTTTTTAGGATCAGAAAAACAACAGGATAGTGTTTTTAGCGGGATTAGTTATGCTTTCCACCATCAATACACCACAATGATGTCATCAATAATTAGCTACTTTAATGAATGAACAATTAACGGAAATCTATAGTTACTTACATGGCATGTGGCGTTACCGCTGGGCGGCGCTCGTGGTAGCGTGGGTTGTTGCATTGGCCGGATGGCTGTATGTGATTGCTATGCCAAACCAGTACAATGCACAGGCGGTGGTTTACATCGACACTTCATCAGTAATGAAGCCATTGTTAAAGGGGTTGGCACCTGAAACAGATTCTTATGATGAGATTAAAGTGATGTCTCGAGTGCTTTTGAGTCGGGATAACTTGCTATCAGTGATACGTGAAACTGATATGGACCTGAAGATTGACAGTCCAGAGTCCAGAGAAAACCTTGTTGAAGAATTGGCGAGGACAATTGTGCTAAAAGGTGGTGGCAGTGAAAAAAAATGGGAAGCCAAAAGTAACATTTATGAAATCAGCTATCAGGCTACATCAGCAGAACGTGCTTACCAGGTTGTCTCGAAGTTATTGAATACGATGATCGAAGGTACACTGAACTCAACTCGTACTGATACGATAACAGTGCAAAAATTTCTTGATACCCAGATATCAGAGCATGAGCAACGTCTTACACTGGCAGAGCAACAATTGGCAGACTTTAAGAAGGCAAATGTTGGTTTTATGCCTGATGAAAAAGGTGGTTACTATATGCGTCTGCAACGTGCGCAGGATGCAGTAGAGAGTACGCGTTCTGCATTGAGACTGGCAGAGAGAAGGCATATAGAATTGAATAAGCAGCTTAAAGGTGAAAAGCCTATGTTAGGTCGTGATAGCTATGGATCAGCGACTGCAAATAAAATTCATCAATACCAGGAGCAGCTAAATATTCTGTTGAATCAATTTACCGAACAACATCCCGATGTACAGGCGCTTCGTTCGGCAATAGCTGATCTGGAGTCTAATCACAATACGCCGGCCAGTGTTGAAGCTGCTGGTGGTAGTAGTGAAGCGACGGAATTTAACCCTGTCTATCAGGATATGAGAGTTGAGTTAAGCAAAGCTGCGGTTGAGGTTGAAACGTTAAAGGCTCAGTTGGTCGATTATGAGCGGCAGGTGCAAAAACTAACAGACTCGATTGATGTAATTCCAGAAGTGGAAGCTAAACTTTCTAAGCTGAACCGTGATTACGAAGTGACCCGTGAGCGTTATCTGGATCTTGTCGAGCGCAGGGAGGCTGCAAAGCTTGCCCAAAGTGCTGACCAGAGTGCCAATGATGTTACTTTCCGTATTATTGAGCCCCCAATTGTGCCTATCCGAGCATCTGGGCCAGAGCGTTTGTTGCTGATGACAGGTGTATTATTTGCCGCATTAGCAGCAGGTCTGGGTTGGAGTTTTCTGCAATACCAATTGCAACCAACCTATATTAATTTGCAGCAAGTCAGGCTTGGAACAGGATTGCCTGTTCTGGGCTCTGTTAGTTTATATTTGACGCCCGAGCACAGGAAAAAACGACGATTGCAACTGGCCTCTTTTTTATCTGCCACGGTTCTTCTTATCTGTGCCTATGGCGGCACCATCTATAGTGTATTGTCATGAGTAAAAAAGAGAAAGAGAGTGAACCAGCAACAATAGCGAGTCTAATGGCATCAAGAGCTGTTACTAATAGTGGTGATAGTGACTTTTTTTTACCTAAGAATGTGTCACATGGAAATTTAAAATCAGCATCGAAAGCACCATTGAGTGTTGCTGTAGAGAGTCGTTTGAGGGACGCGAATATGCTGGTTTCGGGAAGTCAGCTGGGAGAGCGTTTTTCAGATGAATATCGTAGAATTAAGCGTCCATTACTGGCAAATGCATTTGGTAAAACGGCTTCGCTAGTTGAGCAGGGAAACCTTATTTTGGTCACCAGCTCGATTCCTGGTGAAGGAAAAACGCATACTGCCGCCAATCTTGCCCTGTCAATGGCGCAGGAGAAAGATCATACGGTGTTGTTGGTTGATTGTGATGTCAATAAACATGGCATTACTCGACTATTTGGCCTTACTGATAAGCCAGGTCTGGTTGATGTGCTTGAAAGTGATAGTTTATCTATAGGTGATGTAATGTTACGTACGGATATTCCGGAGTTAAGCATAATCAGCGCGGGTAAAGGTAATGAATATGTAACTGAAATGCTGGCTAGTCAGAAAATGTTTGATTTTGTGTCTGAACTTGCTTCTCGGTATGATGACCGCGTCATTATTTTTGACGGACCACCGCTTTTACCAACGCCACAAACTCAGGTTTTAGCAGGTTTGGTAGGGCAAATAGTTTTTGTTATTGAGGCGGGAAAAACCCCTCAAATGCTGGTTAGGGAGGCGTTGGAAATGATCCCCAGAGAAAAAGCCACCAACCTGGTGGTGAACAAAAGTGAGGGCATGTCTGATCGCGGTGGTTATTATTATGGTTACTACGGCTCAGAGAGCTAAAATACTTCCTGTAGGGCAACCCTAAGATGGTAATTCAGAATGCTTTGACCGTCGATGTTGAAGACTATTTTCACGTTTCTGCTTTTGCAAAAAGTATTAATCAGCAGGATTGGGATAAATATCCTCTGCGAGTAGGAAATAATACACGCCGATTGCTGGATCTGTTTGACGAATACGAGGTAAAAGCTACCTTTTTTGTATTGGGCTGGGTCGCGGAACGCGCGCGTGATCTTGTTAAGGAGATCGCCAATAGAGGGCACGAGGTTGCTTGCCACGGTTACAGTCATCAGTTGGTCTACAATCAGAGCCCGGAAGTATTTCGCGAAGAAACATTTCGTTCAAAACATCTGCTCGAAGATATAGCTCAAACGCCGATACGTGGTTACCGTGCGGCGAGTTATTCAATTACCAGTCGTTCGCTTTGGGCATTGGATATTCTTGCTGAAGCCGGCTTTGACTACGATTCCAGTATTTTTCCAGTTAGACATGATCGATATGGTATTCCAGATGCACCAGAGTTTCCTTATCGCATGAAAACGCAAGATGGTCATTTGCTGGTAGAATTTCCACTCTCGACTGCAAAGTTGTTCCAGTACCGATTGCCTGTAGCAGGTGGCGGTTATTTTCGACTTTATCCTTATGCGATAACAAAGGCAGGTTTGTCGCAAATTAATCGAAGGCAGCAACCCTTTATATTTTATTTGCACCCCTGGGAGATTGATCCTGATCAGCCAAGAATATCAGCAAAATGGTTTTCCCGTTTTCGGCATTATAATAATCTTGGTAAATGCGAAGCGCGGTTACATCATCTTTTGTCAGATTTTAAATTTGGAACAAGTGAAAGTGTTTTAACATCACTTGGGCTGATAAATCGTATCGAACAATAAAGCCTAAACAGGAGAACCCTTTGCCCGATTACCGTGCTGAATCCTGTACAATAAAAAACATAAGCGATTTAAAACAGGAATGGATCAATCTTCAGGAACGTGCGGATTGTTCTTACTTTCAGTCATGGGGCTGGGTAGGTACGTGGCTAGAGCACGTAGTAGATGATTTTGAGCCTACATTAATAAAAATATGGCACAACGACTTACTTGTGGGCATGGGCGTATTTGTGACCAAACAAGTGACACGCCGCGGCGTCATCCATTCTAACACCATGTTTCTCAATGAATATCCTTTTGATGGTCGAAATATGGCTATTGAATACAATGGTTTGTTGGTTGATAAAATGCACAGGCAAGCTGTTTACCAGCAGGCCATAGAGCATTTGCTTAGTACAAAGTACGATGTTGATGAGTTCTTTTTTAGTGGTTTATGTGAAGGCGAGGACGTAAAACTACTTAAGGATAGTCATGTTGATGACAAAATCTCTTTAAATGTTTTGGAGATATCATCCGCATGGTCAGTAGATCTGGACACTTTTGAGCCAGAGATCAGTGCCTTTCTGGAGACATTAAGTAAAAACAGAAGAGCTCAGATCCGGCGTTCAATGCAGCTTTATGAAAACCAGGGTGGCTTGCAGATTAATGAAGCACAAACAATGGATGATGCTTTGGTCTGGTTCGATGAATTAAAAAAGTTACATACAAATCACTGGGTGAACAAAGGTCAGCCGGGCTCATTTGCGAATCCGAGGTGGGAAGCCTTTCATAGGGCTTTGATACAAAATCGTTTTCATACTGGCGAAATACAGTTGTTGAAAGCGAGTAATGAAACGTTGGCAATTGGGTATCTGTATAATTTTGTCTGGCGAAAACGTGTCTATGTGTTACAGACGGGGTTTAGTGATTCATTAGACAAAAAATTAATGCCAGGCTATGTGACGCACGTGCTAGCTATTGTGTATAACAAAGTAAAAGGCATGTCTGTGTATGATTTGATGCACGGAGATTCGCTTTATAAAAGGTTGTTGTGTAACCAGAGCCACACACTTATCTGGATGGTATTACAAAGGCGGCAGCTAAGATTTGAGGTAGAAAAAGTGGCTGTTGATGTGATAAGAGGCTTCAGAAAAATGATCCGTTTCGGGCATTGATAGTAGCGGAAAACATAATGTAAATGGGCATACTTTGGATGTGCCCAGTGAATATGAGTTGTATTTGCAGCACCAATAATGAGCCAATATTTTACCTGTCATGATATTTAACAGTTTCAGTGCATGTGCGATGTGTTTTATAACCTTATGTTTTTACGAGAAATAATCTATGCATATATATAGATCAGCTTGTTTGAGTATGATCAACTGAAATTTAGGCTCAATTAGGCGTCACAAACTTTTACAGCAAGGACCGTGTCAACATTAGCAGCAAAACTGTAACATATTGATTAATAGCGGATAATGCTAAATGGCATGTAATTTGCTTGTTATATGGTAATCCCAGTATATGGGCTAATTTCGGAAATAAATGAAGGAGAAAGAAAATGATAAAAAAATTAATCGGGGCTACGGTCCTGGGATTGATGGCGTTAGGAACCTCAATGACAGCAAATGCGATAGCAGTAACAGATGTTCAGGATTATTCGAACAATGTTGCGGGTGAATATTTCGTAGATGTTGATGCTAATAAATACAACAGCCCATATTATCGTTGGTTTAATCAAGACTGGGGCTGGACTCATAATGCCATCGCTGGAACATTTACATCGATATCGCTTGATATTTCAGCATTTGATGTAGATTGGCCTTCTGAGCTAGACATGATTTCAGTCTGGGATGGCGCCACATGGGCGACCCTAGGTGATTTATCTGGCGGAAGCGATATTTGGTCTTTCACTAGTTTTGATTTAAGTGGATTTGCATGGGCTGAAGCTCAAGTTAATGCTGGTCTTCAGGTTAGAGTAGATATTGATTCTGGAAATACCTCCGGTTTTAACAATTGGGCGCTCACACTTGCTAAAGCCACATTATCCGTTGATGGCGGAAGTCAGACTTGTGTTCCTCAACCAGGTGTACCTTGTGTTTCTGCTGCAGAACCTGCAAGTCTTGCTTTAATTGGTTTAGGTTTGGTTGGTTTTGGTGTAGCACGTCGACGTAAAGCCTAGTAATAGTTAGTATTTGCACTATCTAGTCGAAAAAGCCCCTCTTTTGAGGGGCTTTTTTTATCTAATAAGACTTCTGATTCGTTACTCTTAAATAGCCCGTGGCAAAAAGGGATGTATTCCCATCATTCGCCACGCTACCCAGAGAGCTGCAAGTTAACTCAAGAACGAGTTATTCATCCTGGCTAGCGTAGATGCTGCATTAGGTTCCCGACTTGAGAGTGGGAATATACTAATCACTATAGCTGTATCAGTAATTTATTGGCCTCTTCTCTGCCTTGAAAAGGCACATTGTTCTCAAGAATTTTTTCCAGTATTTGCTTCGCTTTGTTTTTCTGGCCGGTTTCGACAAGCGCAACTGCAAAGTGATAGTTAACTTCGCGATTAGAAGATAACTTTGATGCTGCGGATTCCAGTACTACCAGAGCCGACTCTGCACGGCCAGCTTTTACCAGCAACCAGCCATAGGTATCCTGTATAGCCGGGTTATCAGGTGCAAGCTTATTGGCCTTGACCGCCATATCTAATGCTTCTGGTTTGCCTTTTAGGTAATACAGCCAGGCCAGATCATTGAGCACGACAGGATGGTCTGGCTGTTTTTTCAGTATTCTTTCGTATTCGGTCATGGCTTCATCTTGCAGGCCGTCTGCCAGTTGTGAGGACGCTAGGACAAAACGGGTCGAATGGTCATTAGGATTTTTCTCCAGCCAGTTGTGAAGAGCACTGTAGCCAGCGGCAGGCTGTTTTAGCGCCCTGTGCGCCCTGTTGATACGAACTACGATCTCGCTATTGTCAGAATCCTGCTCCGATGCCAAGAGATAAGCCGTAATCGCTTTGCTGGCATTATTTTGCGACATCAGTACATCGCCTTCGAGCAGATAGCCCGCGGCCTTTCCTGCTTGCGTTGTTTTTAGTTTTCGCACGATCAACATGGCTGCATCAAGATCACCGGTGGCTAGTTCTAGATTCCCCAAGGCCTGTCTAGCTTTGAGATGGTCAGGTTCCAGCTCGAGCGTTTTGTGAAGTGATTTTCGGGCGCCTGTAGCATCGCGGACTTTGGCTCTGACAAGAGCAAGGTAATAATGAGCATCAGGCAACGAAGGTGCAACATCAATAAGTTTTTTGATCGTTGCTTCGGCATCTGGGCTGCTAGAAGCGAACTGTGCTTTGATGAGTGCTATCAAGCCTCTGGGTAATTTTGGCGAGATTTTTTCGACTTCTTTTGCATAAGTCAGGGCTTCTTTTATTTTACCGATCCTAAGATAGTAATCTGATAATGCTAGACGTGGATAGATCGCAGAAGCATCCGATTTTCTCGCTTTTTCTAGTAGCTCAATGGCCTCATTAACTTTACCTTCTTTATCCAGCAGGTAAGCTAGGGAGGTCAGCGCATCGGCTTGGTCAGGTTGCAATTTCAATACCTTCTCGTAGTGCTGGCGAGCTGAGACAGTATCGCCATCAACAACATCAAGACTAGCGAGAGACAGTATTGATAATATGAAGTCAGGTTTGATATCCAGGGCATTTCGGAAACTGTTTCTTGCAGCACTGCGATTATTTTTACCTTTATAGGCCAGGCCTTCCATATGTGGTGGTAAAGGGCTGTCTGGTACTTGTACGGCAAGTTGTTTTGCCATTTCAATTGCTTTGTCAAATTCCGATGCGCGCAGATGAATCATAATAAGGTCAGTCGCCGCTTGGCCAGACTTGTCGCCCTTTTTTAGCGCGAGCTCAAGTAATTCGATGGCCTTGTCGGACTCGCCCATTGTTACATAAGCCTTGACGAGCTCACTGCGAATACCGGCATTATCTGGGGAAGTATTAGCCGCATCTTTAAGATTTTTCAGTCCTGATACTTCGTCGCCACCTTTAATCTTCGCTATGCCAAGCAATGTAAGCAATTCTGAGCTGTCATCTGTTCTGGATGCAGCAAACTCAAATCGTTCTTGCGCTTCATTATACTGTCCCATTGACAGATAAATTTTACCCAGTGCCTGTTGAGCATCGAGGTTTCCGGGCCTGGCGGCAGTCGCCTTTTCCAGATAGTAGGCGGCCTGATTGTTGTTTTGCAGTAGGTAGTACAGGTTTGCTGATAATAGAAGGCCCCCATAGTGATTGGGTTCTTCTTTGAAGACTTTCAATAAATAATCTTTCGCAACATCATATTCTCCTTGTTTGAAAGCTATTATGCTCCTGTAATAATTAAGTTCTGGATCGAAACTAAAATGAATAAGTGCAGGGTTAAGTGCTTCCAAAGCTTTCTCTGTTTGATTTTGCATTAGGCGCACTTTACTTTGGCCCAGTCGTGCCAAACGTTCCCATCCGCTGACAATTTTTGGTGGATCGAGATCAATCACTTTCTGAAAGCAGTCGTCAGTGGTTGCAAAGTCCTTTTTGGTCAATGAGCGTTCGGCTTTCAATAGCCACAGATCCTGATTATCGGGATATAGCTCAATTGCATGATCGAGAATATTATCGGCAGATTCTTCTTTGTCATGTTTTAGCTGTAGCCTGGTTCGGCTCTGCAACACCCACAGCGCATCTTTGTCGAAAGTTTCAGCTGTGATAGTGGTGCCCTCGGAGTCTTTCCATTTGCCTAGCGCCTGTTCTGCAGATGACCACAGCCCCAGTAGATTGGCCTTAACGCCGTTTGGGTAGTTGTCCTTGATAGGGATATCATCAAGAACAGACCTGAATTCGCCTTGCCTGAATAATACTTCTGCAAGCATTAACTGGGTAGCCGCCTCGTCCCAGCCTGCTTCCAGCGCACGGCGGAAATTCTTTTCAGCGCCAGCAGCATCACCCATTTCAAGACTAATCTTGCCCAGAAGGAAGCGGGCCTCCGCATTCTGTGCATTTTTTACGAGCACATTTTTAAGTTCTATGCCGGCAGCATTCAGGTCACGTGACTGGTAATACTCCATGGCCTTGTCGATACCTTCCTGTTCACTCATGCCACCACAGGCAGCCAGATGAGCTACAAACCAGGCAAGTAGCATATTTCTAGTAAGAATTGTGACTGTGTTTATAATTGACATATTTAACTCCATAAAAAATGCGTCTTGAATCATTTCTAAAAAATTCAATGTTAAAAAGTGGTGCTGATTTATCTAACGATTATTTGTAAGGGAACCCTGTATAGTCTTTAAAATGCCATCTCCCAAAGATATCCTAATCGATTAGATGAACTCCTATAACCCTGCAACATACCATAACTTATAGCAGCAGGCCCTATTTTATCGTGAGTTTAACTACCTAATGTTCAGTGCGCACTTGTCTTAAATCTGACTGTGACTAAATAAATAATTGTGATTGGCTCGTTCAATCCAACTGCAATACTGAATAAAGTCAGTCATATTATCAGGTAGTTCAAAACGTGGTAGACAGTAAAGCAATGCTGCAGAATTATTATCTACAGAACCGGGGAGTGTAGCTACCGCGCCAATAAAGCTTTCTTTTTTAAGAATATTTATTTCCCTTGGACCAAAATCCAGAACCCTGCCAGTAGGATAACAAAATACCTTAAGTGGGTTTGATAGTTCGCTTTCTAGAATCTTCCATGAGCCGATGATTTCTTCTTCTGCTGATTTTTTGTTTAGCTTTGAGAGGATGCGATGCGTCATTGAATGTGGCGCGAACCTGATTCCCTTGCTTTCAAGTTCACGCGCCATTTCCCAATTCAAAGATTTATAAGGGTTGGGTGCGGTTATAGGAAGTTGGACGTCAGCGGCATCAGCAAGGTTATTTATTATCTCTGGAATAGATTCTGAGTTCATTTCTTTAATGACATTTCGGATTTCTTCTCGAGCATTACGGCGGTTATTTTTATTTCCGAGTATCATGTTTAGTATTTCATCTTCAAACTTTAAAACAACATGATTTTTATTTGTATTGTCGATAATCCATGATACTTGAGCATCCCAGGGCCATAGAATCTGATCAAGTAGACCTGTAATGATAAAAAAAGTTAAAGGACAGTTAAATTCAAGGAAGATAGGTGCGGCTATCTCTGCTTGTTCTAAAAAACCATCATCCATGGTGAATGACACCGATTTTTTTGGTAGAGTTATCTGATTGTTTAGTGATCCGATAATGTCTTCAAGCGATACAAATGTGTAGTCTTTATCTTTTAAATATCTCAGGCAGCGACGAAGGTGATCTGGTGAAATGCCACTATTAGACTGGCCTTCCACTTTTATGCGGTGGATCATAAATATAGGAATACCGTGACCGAGAAATGAAGTTGCAATCGCAGAAACAGGAGCGCTTGCTAATAGGGGAACGAATAGTTTTTTTAGAAGTTTTTTCATCGGCTTATTTGAGTGTGTATAGTTGGGTTACATTCAAGGAATATTTTTTACTATGAATGGCCCTAACCATTGAGCAAGTTTTACAGGTAATCTTTTCCATATATTAACAATGAGCGCATATTTAGGGTTTGATGGATTGAGCGATGGGAGTTGGTTTGTATTGCCAAGCCAATAGTGCCAATATAGTTGCTTTGGTTGAGCGCCCCATTGTCTTTTAAATAGATAAGTGCCTGTATTTTTACTTGAGCGGCCAAAATCAAAATGATTGTAGCCTTGGTTAACGGTAAATTTCAAAACTTCCCAGTATAGTAGCATATTCATACTGTGCTGATTATAGTCGCGAATAGTAGATGCGAGCGGGATTTCCATTCCGTTGCCATGACAAAGTAACAAGCCAGCTGATACAGGTTTGTTGTTGAGGCGTATAACTATAATGTGGCTGTTATCTGGAAAACTAGTAAGAATATTTTCAATGAGTTGTTTGCTGTGTGCAGGAGAACCAAGGTCGCGCATATTACGGGAATAAACTTTGTAAAAGTCATCCAGGTATTTTTTTCCGCCAATAAGTACTTTCGGTGTTAGTTGTTGCGGCCGTTTTATCTGCGCACGTAGTTTTGCAGTGAAGCTGGCCCAGAGCGCCTCTTCAGAATTGGGTAACGCTAGGATCATATTAACTTTGTGAGATTGTACTGGGAGGCCATCCCGTGGAATATCGTCGCGGTACTCGGTATGATCGATACCTAGACGAGCCGCTTCTTCATTGGCGGCTTTCATAAGCTTATGTTCAATCAGCGGGTGGTCTGCAATGGCACCGCCACGTTGAAAGAAAGGCATAGAAACTAATATGTCACCAAATAGTCGGCTCTTGAGTCGAACCATTGGCAGAACACCCACGATTTCCTTATTTTTGTCACAGGCGAATAAATAATGACTGTCAATGGAGTACGTTTTGCGAAGTATATCTCGCCAATGAGTTAGGTGATGAATGCTGGCTGCGGGCTGTTTTGAAACGTAATCATTCCACGCGTTTTCTTCATTATCAAGCAGGCAGATGGTGATCGTGTCTAGATCAACTTCAGAAATAGTATGCCTGCTGCTTGATGATGTTATCACTGGTTTCGTTATAGACTGGTCTTTGTTATTACCAATAATAAAAAAATCTAGAATTTGATTTTCAATAATCCCTATTTTTACTTCCAGTTGCTTACGCTCAGAACTTTGCTGTTTCATGGCGTGCATCAGTTCATTTGTTGGGAGGTTGATTTTTTTGGCCTCACCAATTTTCCGAGATATGATTTTCGTTTGAATTTGTATCTCTAGAGTTTGTTTTTTTAATAACTGCAGCTGATTCCATAGTTCGCCGAGTTTTAATCTTTCATCTGATCCAGTATCTGGATATTGTGAAGAAAATAATGCAACAGGGTTTAATAAAATCTGGTTCTTTAGTTTGGCCTGATTTTGACTCATGCGTTAACCTACATCCATCCTGAAATACGTGCGAGAAAAGATATTCTGTCATTAGCGATGTCTTCATGAATTCCAATACGGCGCAATAGGTTGGTATTAGTTGTTATAGAATTCCAACCGGTTTCAGTTGAAACGCTACCTTCATACTGTTGTTGTACTAGCTCTAATGCTTTGGAAGAGTAATCTCCATTTGGGAAGCAAAAAGTTTTTACAGAAAATCCTGTTTTATTTTCAATATGTTGTTTGCTGGCGATAATTTCATATTCAAGCACATTGTTATTAGTCTCATTATTGAGACGGATATGGTTGCAGGTGTGGCTGCCAGCTTCAACCAGCCCGGAATCATTCATTTCAGAGAGTTGTTGCCAATTAAGCAATGAAGGCTCGTTATTGTATTTATGTAATTTTAATGCGTCTTCGATTTTATCAAGGCGCATGTGAATCTCGTGGTCGGGTAATGTTTTTGTGTTGGCAATTAGTTCGCTAAGCTCTTCCTGAGTCGGTGCTACAGTAGTGAACTGATAGCTTACAGAAGGGCTTTTTATCCATTCTAGTGATGGGTGCGACCAGTGGCCTGGATGATCTATTGCGATGGATGTAATTATAAGTGCAAGGCGTTCTGGCCAGAAACGTTTGTTGGTGTCGATCATGTCAGAGACCAGAAAGATCGTAGCGGGCACCTCAAGCTCGCGTAATATCGGAAAAGCAAATTCATAGTTGTCTGCCCAGCCATCGTCGAAGGTAATTGCACAAGCAAGGGAGGGAAGTTTGTCGCCGTTGTTTTTTTTAGTTATCCAGTCAGAGAGCTTAACAATTTCAAAATATTCTTTAAGTATATTGAGATGTAATCTGAAAGACTCAGGTGAAACAATCATGCCTGGTTCTTCAGAAAGTGCACGCTGGTCGTCGATGGGCAGAATCCGATGATACATCAGTATTAGAAATTGAGGTTCATCAGTCGTTCTTGTGTGTCTGCCAAACGAGGCTGCAAGGTGCTGCAGAGTGCGCTTGATGATGTATTTAACAGGGTTGGAACGGAGTGTCATATTGATTAGCTGTTATGGGCTGGTTTGCGACTGTCATCTATTGTAATGTGTTCGCCTTCAGAACGAAAATATGAATTAATGAAAACTATTCTGCATACCATTGATACTACCGGCCCTGGTGGGGCTGAAACTGTATTTATAGATCTCGCAAGCAATTTGCCTCAGGAGAAATACCGAGCTGTGATTGTAATTCGTGGCAAAGGCTGGGTCTATGATGAGCTCTGTCGGCGTGGCATGCGCCCCATCCTTCTGGATGCTAAAGGGTCATTCAACTGGCGATATTTGAAGGCATTAGTCTCCCTAGTTCGCCGTGAAAAAATTGATTTGATTCAGTCGCACTTGCTGGGTTCGAATGTTTATTGTGCACTGGCGGGTCTAATTACCCGAAAACCCGTCGTGGCCACTTTTCATGGTGCCGTGGATATAGGTAGTAAAGAGAGGCTGATGTGGTTGAAGTTTGGCGCTATCAATATGGGAGCCAGTTCAATTGTGGCGGTTTCAGATAGTCTTAGAGAGAATATTATTAAGCGAACGCCACTACGGAACAGTAAAACAAGTGTGATATACAACGGTATCAATACTGCTGATTTCATGCGCCCAACTTCAGATGCTCTACGCAAGCAAATGGGCTGGAATAAAAAAGATATTATCATTGGTAGCCTGGGTAATATTCGTCCAGCCAAGGCTTATGATGTTTTATTACGATCTGCAGCATTGCTGAAAGATCATATGCTCAACTTCCGTTTTGTTATCGCTGGCCAGGGCAAAGGACGTTTGTTTGAGGATTTACTCAAACTGAAAGACGATCTGTGTCTTGGTGATAGAGTTCTTTTCCTCGGCTTCAATGATGATCCAGCCGATTTTTTGTCTAATCTTGATTTGTTCCTGTTATCTTCTACTTCCGAAGGATTTTCCATCGCAACCATACAGGCGATGGCGGCTGGATTGCCCGTGGTAGCGACCCGCAGTGGAGGACCACAGGAAATTATCACGCATGAAAAGAATGGATGGCTGGTTGACCCAGATAATCCACAGCTAATCGCTGAGGCATTGGACAGGCTGACGGCAGATCAGGAGCTAAGTGAATGCCTGGCAAAAGCGGGGCAAAAGCACGCATTTAGTGCTTTTGATGTGAAAAATATGGTTGGTGCTTATGAAGCGATCTATGAAGCATATACGTAGATATGTAATCCATCGGCAATAACTACTTTTTTAGTCGTCACTTTTTTAGGTCTTTTAGATATTGTTTCAGTTCCCACCAGAAAGGCCCTAGATCACCCAAACGATTGACTTCATGCCTTGTTTTAAATGGCCTTGGTAATAGAAAATGTAGTACCGCCCGAGACTTATCCATAAAAGAAAATTCTTTATCTCGAAGCGTCAGGTATAAACAATCCAAATCGCCCAAAATCCATCGTAGGCGCTTGCCTCTTTTATAAGATTTGAGAGGTGTTATTTTTTCACCGCAGGATATCTGATATAACAACCAGGGAAAATCGACGCCAGCATCAATAGCCAGCTGTAATGACCCCCAGAAACGTGTATTGATCTCCATTAGGTAAGGAGTACCAACGTTCGATACTTTAAACTCCACCATAGCTATACCATGCCAGCCAACATGACCAAGCAAGGCCTGAGTATAAGATAGTAACTTTGAATTCACCGCGGTACTTTCAGAAAGGACACTGACACCCCCTCTGGGTGGTTTCTCTCGTAAACGTTTATGAGCGAAAAACGCCAAAGGCTTTCCTTTATCGTAAAGTGCGAATATACCTTCACCCTTGCCCGGAACACATTCTTGCAGCATAAATGGATGTGAACGAAATGCAGGATCGTTTTTAAGTATATCAGTAGCTGCATCAACAGTGCCTGCAAAACTGACAGTGGTATGCAACCATTCTCCCTGATATTCAAGCCAAGATTTGCCGGGTTTGAGAACCAGAGGATAATTTAGCATGTGTAGCTCAACAGGCAGATTTTCAGGAGAGGCCGCATACCAGGTATTGGGTATGGGTATGTCGAGAGAGTCTGCCAGGTGCATAAGAGCATACTTATTAGCAAGTGCATCAACGGTATTGATATCTGGAAAAGGTAGAGTAACGCCGGGTAATGCGTGCTGATGGTTAAGTAACAAGTTAGTTGTTAGCTCGGTCATCGGGAAAACGATATTAATATTTTCCTTTTTGCATAATTCGGCAATAGCAAAAATAAATTGTTCAGGGTGTAGGCGTGGTGAAGGGTATGAAAAATATTGCTTCGAGTAGCGCGAACAGCCCGACAGAGTTGTCTGTGAATCATCAGCAGTTATTATCGAAACACCACGACTACCTAGTGAGCGCGTTACCGCCAAAGCGGAGCGCTGGTTAGCATCTAGAATAAGTACGGTTTTCATGTAGAATGTATTCGTTCATAGTTATTTAGCAAGAAATTCATAGGATTATATCCGTTTCCAATGCGTTGCCAGAAACAAATTTGCCATAAAAAGGATTATCGTGAATAAAAATCGATGGCTAGCCAATCATTACGGATCACGCCGAGGCTTTGTGTTCACCTTCTGGTATCGGTTTCTTTATCTATTAGGTAACTATCACGCTTATCGTCAGGTTGAATGGCGCTCAATTGAAAGGCTGGTGTTCATTTGTAAAGGAAATATCTGTAGAAGCGCTTATGCCGAAGCGGTAGCTCGTTCATTGGGTATTAATGCAATATCCTGTGGACTTGATACTATCGAGGACGCACCTGCAAATGAGGCTGCGATTAGTGCGGGAAAGCAACTGGGCGTTAATCTTGAAAGCCATTCGACAAGTCCAATAATGTACCAGGTACTTAAGAAAACAGACTTGTTAATTGCCATGGAACCTTGGCAAGTTGAGTTTTTGGAAAAGAATTTGTCTAGAAAGCATTCATGTACATTATTAGGACTGTGGTCACAACCAGTATTACCGCACATTCAAGATCCATATGGGTCATCCCCGGAATATTTTGAGAAATGTTTCATATACATACAAAACTCAGTTAATGAACTTGCCAGGAAGATAAATGAAAAATCAGGCAATTGAATTGGCGGATTTATACGCATTTAAACTGGGATGTCTGTGGCGTGCGCTTAAAGCAGAGCACCTTTCTTTGTGGATGTTGTGTATATACTTTTTCCTCGAATATGTGCGCCCGCAAGATTTATACCCTGTGCTAGACATATTGCCATGGACGCAGGTTTTTTTAATTGCCACGATAGTGACTGCATTTTTTGATCATTCTGTGCGTTGGGTGAGTAATGCAGAGAATAAACTTCTCATACTGTTTTTGATAATTGCAACTTTATCGGGTATTTTTGCGTTTATGCCAGGTCGATCGCTTAAATATTGGGATGTTCTTGGTGGATGGGCAATTGCATATTTTCTTGTTATCAATATTGTAAATACTGAAAAAAGACTGATATTGTTTTTATTGGCTTACAGTCTGTTTAATTTTAATATGGCGCAACATGGATCGCTAACATGGATTATGCGTGGATTTTCTTTTGCTGATTTTGGGCTGTTAGGATCTCCCGGCTATTTTAGGAACTCAGGTGAATATGCTGTTCAAATGCTAATTTTTGGATCATTGGCAATCTCTATTGTTGTTTCATTAAAAGGTTATTGGGGGCAGTATAAAAAATGGTTTTTTTATTTATGTGCGGCTACTGGTTATATGGCAGTGATGGGTGCTAGTTCTCGTGGTTCACAAATCGGCCTGGCAGTAATAAGCGTATGGTTTTTACTTAAACAGGAGGGCGGGTTTAAAGGCTTGTTTGTTTTGCTTGTTGCGGTGGCTTTTTTGTATTATTTATTGCCTGACAAGCAGTTGTTACGTTTTCAGGAAATAGGAGAGGATGAAAATTCATTGCAGCGTTTAACATACTACATCCATGGGATAAATGAAGTTATACCTAAACACCCCATTTTAGGGGTTGGATATCAGAACTGGCTACCGTATCTAAATTTTACTGTTCCAGAAGGGATGGGGCCAATGCAAAAAAATCAGGATCCTCATAATATTTATATTCAGGCAGCTGCAGAACTAGGGTTATTTGGTTTTTTAGTTTTTATTCTGCTAATAGTCTTTGCATTCAAAAATAATGCGCAAACAAGGCTGTTAGCAAAAAAAATAGATAATAATTTTTATTTTAATCTCAGTTATGGCTTAGATGCTGGGTTAATCGGCTATCTGATAGCAGGAAGTTTTGTCACAATATTATATTACCCCTTTTTCTGGGTGCAAATATCAATGATTGTTATGCTTAATAATGTAATGAAAAGGGTATATATTTCCAACGATAGTACTATGTACAAAAAAAGGCTAGAAACAGGTGTGAAAAGGAACTTTTAATGCTGATAACGACGAATTAAGAAAGGAATAGATATATGTTGTTTAATTCCTATAGTTTCATTTTTCTTTTTTTACCTATAACATTGTCCGTTTTTTTTCTTACGGCCAGAATAGGTCGGGAGGCGGCGATAACCTGGTTGGTACTGGCCTCGTTATTTTTTTATGGCTGGTGGAATTCGATATATCTAATATTGATCATGATATCAATGTTCGTTAATTTTTACATTGGCAATGTAATAAGTTCGAATTACAAAGAAAATAAAATCAAAAAATCAAAAATATATTTATTGTTGGGGTTATTTTTTAATCTTGGTATATTGGCCTATTATAAATATGCAGGATTTATTGTTTATAACATAAATGCCTTTTCGGCGGATCAGATTAGTATAACTGAAATAGTATTGCCCCTGGCTATCTCATTTTTTACTTTTCAGCAGGTTGCATATCTAGTTGATGCTTCACGGGGAATTGCGCAAGAATACCGATTTTCACATTATGCTTTATTTGTGACTTTTTTCCCGCAGTTGATCGCTGGGCCGATCGTTCATCATAAAGAAATGTTGCCGCAATTCATGCAGAGTGAAACCCTAAAACCACAGTTCGAAAATATAGCTATTGGATTGACGATATTTTTTATTGGTTTGTGTAAAAAAGTTGTTTTTGCAGATGGTGCTGCTCAGTATTCGAGCCCGATATTTGAAGCTGCGAGTACAGGGTCGACGCTAACATTTTTAGAAGCCTGGGGTGGTGTTTTAGCATATACCATGCAATTATATTTTGATTTTTCTGGTTATTCTGATATGGCCATAGGGGCGGCTAGACTATTTGGTATCCGTTTACCTCTTAATTTTTTCTCACCCTATAAGTCTACTAGTATTATTGAGTTTTGGAGACGCTGGCATATAACATTGTCACGGTTTTTGCGAGATTATTTATACTTCTCCATGGGAGGAAATCGTCGAGGTAAATTGCGTCGGTATGTTAATTTATTTACTACCATGTTGCTAGGTGGCTTGTGGCACGGAGCTGGTTGGACGTTTGTAGTATGGGGTGCATTACATGGTTTCTATTTAGTTGTTAACCATGCATGGCATCGTTTTCGTGATGTATCGGGTGTGAGTGGAAGCCGGTGCCCTAAAATAAGTAAGTTTGTAGCATGGTTGGTAACGTTTTTATCAGTAGTGATTGGCTGGGTGTTTTTCCGTGCCAGTGATTTTGATAGTGCTATTGCTATTTTAAAGGGCATGGCAGGCATTAATGGACTTGCAATACCAAACGGAATTTTGGCGAGACTGGGTGAGGCTGGAGTGTGGTTGCAAGGAATTGGTGTGGGTACAAGTCTTGGTGGGGGTTCAACTCTGATATTGACCTATCTTTGGATCATGGTACTTTTGTTTGTGACATTAGTGCTACCTAATACTCAACAGATTATGTCAAAGTTTTCTCCTGTGTTATCTGAATATAAGTCTGACCCTATTTATTCAATTAGCATAGGAAGAAACTTTGAAATGATACTATTATGGCGACCAACCGTTATGTGGTCAATGATAATTGCGATGATAGCAACATTAGGTGTTCTTGCACTTACCAGCGTATCTGAATTTTTATATTTTCAATTCTAAATGACAACAAAAAAAAATAATTTTAGGAAGTATGTTGTTGTAATGGCATTTATATTTTTGATATTTCTTGGTATTTCGGTGGTTATTAATTATTTAGTTGACCCATATGGATTGTTTGATTCAAAAAGAGTTAATGGCTTTAATCAGCTTAAGCCAAAAGCAACACGACACGTTCGTGTAACTAAACCATATCTTGTAGATGTATTTAATCCACGATCAATAATTGCTGGCAATTCGCGTCCTGAAATAGGCCTAGATCCAGAAAATAGTTGCTGGCCAGAAAGTTATCGGCCAGTTTTTAATTTGAGCGTGCCAGGTTCAAGTGTGTATATGGCTGCTCGTTATATTCAACATGCTATTGCTGGAAATGAAATAAAACAAGTTTTTTGGGGGTTAGATTTTAATGATTTTTTAAATGATGTGGCAAGAAATGAAAGCGTGGTGACCTGGCCGCCTGTTGAAGAAACATTTGAGGAACGGTTAAGGGTTAGGGCCGATGGTAGTAATAATGATATATATTACTGGAGTAAAATTAAAGATCAGTTAACTTTTTTATTTTCACTTGATGCACTTGCGGATAGTTTTAATACAATAGTCCGACAATCAAACGAGCGCACACCAACAATCCGGCGTGATGGTTATAATCCAGCTAAAGACTTTCTGGATATTATTGCATTGGAAGGTCAAGGTTTGATTTTTAGGCAGACCAATATAAATACATCAGCAATGTTCAATAAGCCCGAGCGTACATTATTCACAAATAATAATACTTCGCTGCAGTTTGAAAGTGTACGACAACTATTAAAATTTTCTCAAAAAAATAATGTAAATGTAGTGTTATTTATTAATCCATATCATTCAGATTATTTGGAGACTATTGAAATAGCGGGACTTTGGGAACATTTTTTATTATGGAAGAAACAGCTAACGTATTTGGCAGCGGAATTTGCTGTGCCCTTATGGGATTTTAGTAGCTATAATGAACTAACTAATATTCAGCCACCTGTGATTGGTGATAATAAAAGCATATTGCGCTGGTTTTGGGAGCCGGCCCATTACCGTAAGGAGTATGGTGATTTGATATTGAGCCAGATGCTGAATGGTGCATGTGACAATAGCGATGTAATGCTCTCGGGGCAATTGCTTAAACCGGAAAAACTGGATGACTATATTATTAAATTAAATGAAGGTTTAAATTACTATAAGGATATACACGCAGAAGCAATAGAGCGTCTTCTCAACATAGTCCAGTTAAGAAATAATTAATTTGCTCTTTATTCCACCAAATCAGTTGGTGGTGAGCGGTGGTATTGGTGGATATACATTAGCGTGATCAGAGATTTTTGCACCGATTTTATTGTCGGAGGCGATTTCAAAATCATCAATATAGATTTGACCGATTGTATGGCTTACATGTTGGAAATTTCCCCAGAATGAAGCGCGTTCAACAACTGGCAATTTCATTTTAATAATTTCTACAATGGGTGTAGCGCCATCGGTATCCTCTTTGCCGGATTCAGAAATCCAGAGACGGTATTCACCATCATTATTGTATGTTTTACCTGATGTGTCGGCTTGATCTAAAGTCGCGGCTAAGAATTCTTCCTCAATGTAATACCATTTGCCGCGTTCAAAATTTAACCCTTCGGGCATATCAGAAGGATTCGGTCCGGGTTGATAAACTGTAGTTTTTCCATCAGGTTTAATGTTAGTAGTAATTGTTTCGACATTGAAAGTGATAACCAATGGGACTACAGGGTATTTGTCACCAAACCCTGTTGCATCGAAGTACATCTGAGTTAAGTTTGCATAATCATTAATGTTTGACGACCAGTAACGAAGTTTCATATTTGCTGGCTTTGCCATATCCATTCTCATGTAGAAACGCCGGTATATAGATTGTCCTGGAGCTTGTGTTCCAACAACATTCTCAAGGGAGTTGATTAATATGTTGCAGTCATCTCGCTGGTTTACGTTGCTTGTGAAATTGCCATCAACCCCGCACTGCCTTGCTATGTAGATGTTATCGTTGGCATTAAAAATAGCGGGATCTTTGTTAATTCCAGGGTTGAGCAGCTTAACTATTAATTTGTCATTGGTGGCGTTTTCATCTTCTACGGAAATAATTTCCCATTTGGAAAAGCCTTTCGTCTCATTGTATAGTAATCTACCTTTTTTGGCTGCAGGACCTTTGTTTGCTGAAAGAGTTAAGTCCTCTTGTGTGTCGGTAACGAAATATTTGTCACCACCAGGAGCAGCATTGGAGTTGTGTAGTAACAGCTTTCCTCCACAGGTATTGCATCTGCCGTTACGTCCATTAGGGTTAAGCTTTAAACTAGATGTTCCGCTGTGAGCAATAGTGTTTGTGAGTTCATATAAATTCCCAGGAGAAGTTGCGGTAGCCATTCGTGCAGGTAGAGCCCACACAGGTAAAGGGGTATCGATAGGGTCAGGTAAACCTGACTCAAAATCTAACTTAAATAAAGGTGCAGAGTAAGTATTAGTGGCTGAGACGGCTATTATGATACCTAAAAGACTAAATCGAGTCCAAAAGATGGGAGATGTGTTTATGGTCATATAGTTAACTCTTGAGTGGCATCACCAAAGTGTGAATATTTAAGACTAGGGCTTTGACTGAATTATACGTACTGATTATATATCCAATTTTGAAATTGCGCATGTATAAATAAAAAACATATTGAGCATCGTGTAACTAGTTGAAATTACATACTATTTAGTACCAGATGATTTGAAAGGATTTAGAGGATGTTTTTTGAGGCTGAGGCTTCTTTTCTCAATAACAAGCCATGAAGTCACAGCAAGTAGTGTGGTGATAATCAATGCATAAATAGCATAATCAAGACTCTCAGTATAACCAAGATAAATCATAAAATTTACAATTGGCATATGATATATGTATGTGCCATAGGAAATATCATTGCCTTTTAATAGTGTTTTACTTAGTCCTGCAAATGAATACGAAAAAGAAAAAGCTGTGGACACTAATATAAGAAAAACAATAGGATTGATATTGTTGCCTAGTGCGATTTTATATGTTTGGCTTAAGTACCCTACTATGCAATATATAATGAACAGATGTATAAATTTATTGGCTAATAGCTTGTAAAAAAATGTAAAATTTTTCTGTGCTAATACACCAAATAGAAACATATAAAACCAGGGTAAAAAAGATACCCGAAACAATTTGTACAGAACATTATTATGATATTCATCAGGGATGTACGCGTATATTCGGTTTATAAACAAAAAGAAGATGATAAGCAATATTAGCTTTAGATTATGTTTTTCAGTATCTAATAATTTAAAAAAAGAGTAAATAACAGGTACTAGAATATAAAATTGAATCTCTACAGTAATCGTCCAAAGGCTGCCATTTAAAACTCCGTCACCATATGCTCTCATGAAGTCAGGGTTGTAAAATTGCAAAATTGAAGTCTTAGCAAAATACAGTGCCAGCCAGTCAATTGCACTGGCATTTGTTGTTACTAAGTAACCGCTTACATAAATAAGTATAAAAGAAAATGATACGCAGATAATTAGACCAGGATAGAGGCGCAGTATTCGATTTTGAAAATATTCAACAAGTTTGTGGTTACTTTCGTAAGATTTGCTAATTAAGAATCCACTAATGAAGAAAAAGATAGGCACGCCTGGAAACATCTGGGAGAAGTGTAGAAAATTTTTTAATACCATAGGCGGGTGAACGTGTAACATTTCCACACTATGGTTGACTGCCACCTGAAGGGCAGCAATTAATCGCAGTAAATCGAAGTTATTGATTTTATAGGTTTTGTTATTGATACCGTTCATCATAGAAACAGGTGCCTGTTTGGTTACTTGGATAGTGAGGTCAAATCACTGTATTATTATAGATCTTTATATAAGTTTATTGGCAAGTAATGGTATGTCACTCATATCTTTATAGTTAATTGAGCTGCAATGTGTTATAAATCGCAGTAGTTATACTACTGTATCAACTTAACTTGTATCGGTAGTTAGTATCTGTGATGAATTAAGAAGTCGTATGTCAATTATTCAACTTTTACCGCATGATGTGCGACGAGCGTTGTTCGCTATTGTAAGAAGATCAGAATTTTCCCGTATGCAAGATATGAGGAAAAATTCAAGGGGTGAGTATTCTTTTAAGCCTTTTGATGATACCAAAACAATATTTGTGCATATTCCTAAAGCTGCGGGAGTCTCAGTTTGCAAAAGCCTTTATGGTAATCTTGCAGGCGAGCATTCTTCGATTAATTATTATCAATATGTATTTTCAAAAAATGATTTTAGTCGTTATTTTAAATTTACTTTCGTTCGTAATCCTTGGGACCGGCTTTACTCTGCATATACCTTTTTAAAAAAAGGGGGCTTTAATAAGCAAGATGAAAAATGGGCGATTGAAAACCTATCCCGATTTACTAGTTTTGAGCAGTTTGTAATGGAGTGGGTTGTTGCGGAAAATATACATAAATATATACATTTCGTGCCACAAACAGAACTATTGATTTTTCCCGGCACCAATACAGTCGCAGTTGATTTTGTAGGATTTTTTGAAAATTTAGAGAATGATTTTGATTACGTTGCAAAAAAGATCAATAAGAATATTTCACTTCCCCATTTAAATAAAACGGATAATAAGCTTTTAGGGTATGTGCAAAAATATAACAGTATCATGATTGATGTCGTAGAGAAAGTGTACAAGGCTGACATTGATACATTTGGTTACTCTTTTGATAACTCAACGCTTGTGCAGCAACTAGCAAGGCGCTCGAGAGAGTAGTTTGATGCTGCGTTTAAACCTAGTGTTGAATTTGTACTTTCATATGCGCTTAATAAAAATAAAATCTTCTGTTTTTGACACCTAGCAATCGCAATTGAGAGACAGTATTAAATAGCATGAAAACAGTTAAGCGAATTGAAAAGCGAGGATGACGTTAGTGAAAAAATCTAAACCCCTCCCCAAAGTATTTGGAATTGGATTGAATAAAACAGGCACAACCACGTTAGGCGAGTGTGGAAAAATACTTGGGTATCGATGCACAAGCTGTGATAGAGCGTTACTTAAAGAAGTTGTTTTGAAAAATGACTTTACTCTTATAAAAAACACGGTGGATCAGTTTGATTTATTTGAAGATTGGCCCTGGCCTTTGATTTATAGAGAGCTTGATCAAATGTACCCGGGTAGTAAATTTATCCTGACAACACGAAAATCTGAAGATGTATGGATTGATAGCATCAAAAGTTATTCTATGAAGACATCCCCGATAAAACATTGCCGAAAGCTTGCGTACGGGTTTAGCTTCCCGCATAAGCATGAGCAGCAATATCTGGATTTTTATAGGAAACACAACGATAATGTTCGTGATTACTTTAGTGGTCGAAGTAGTGATTTTATTGAATTATGCTGGGAAAATGGCGATGATTTTGAGAAGCTGAGTAACTTCCTAGAATGCAATAATCCTGAAGTCCCCCTGCCTCATGCTAATAAGGGTATAGATAATCAAGTTAGCAAGAGTCGACTATTTATGAATAGGCTATTAAGTTTTTTCTAACTTAGAATATATATTATCTGCCATGTAGATGACTATGCTTGCGGACTGATTAAACAATTTAATCAATAATCTACGTATTTGACGTATGATGGTGTTGCATCTAAAAAACTTAAAAGTCATGGTGAGTAGGCATGTTATGGATGAATTTTAACGAATATATGGGATTTGTAGTATATGCATTACGTTCTAGTGTTATTTCAATAAAGCAATAAACTATGAAAAGTTTTCACAATATATTATTAGTTGCTAACTACGTATCAGATGTAGGCTATTCATGGCATTTAATGGAAGGTTTCTGGGCAGCCATTGCGAATAGATTTTCTACAGATAATAGAAAAGTTTATCTTGTATTCCCTGAAATTAACGAAATTTCACCAATTCTAAAGGATGCTCCATTAGAAATTTGTGAGTTAGATTTTTCGTTGACGCTAGGTGCAAATAACAGCCTTGTAAAAAGATTTATTGAATCAAACAAGATAGGGTATATCTATATCACAGCATACCCATATTATCACTTAAAATATATGGCGCTGAAGCGTTGGGGAGTTAAGAAAATAGTTCATCACGACCACTCGCCTGGCGAACGTGCCAAAATAAAAGGAGTAAAGCGATTAGCAAAAAAAGTTATCTTAAGTGCCCCCGGGGTTACTTGTGACTTATATATAGGCGTTTCTAAATTTGTTAGAGACAGATTAATATCAAATGGTTGTCTCCCCCCATCTAAATGTAAATATATATTAAATGGCATATACCCTAGCAATGTTCCTACTGGTAGGTCAGACTATTCACGCAAAGAATTTAATATCCCCATAGATGATATAGTAATCGTAACTACAGGGAGAGCAAGTTATTATAAAGGTATAGACTTTATAATTAACTGTGCAAACTATTTAATTAACACGGAATGTTTTAATAATGTGAGCTTTTTATTTTGTGGTGACGGTCCAGATAAAAGTAAATTTATTGAACTAGTAAATGAACTAGGAATAAGTAAAAAGTTTATTTTTGCTGGATACCGAAGAGATATCCCTAATATTTTAAAATCTTGTGATATTGCGTTTCATGCTTCAGAGGGAGAGGCGTTTTCACTCTCTATACTAGAATATATGGATTCTGGTTGTGTTACGGTTGTTCCTGATAATTGCGGGAATAATGAAGCTGTCGTTCATAATAAAAATGGATTTCTATATCCAACTAAAGATCTTCAAGTGGCAGTTAATATTCTTAAGAAATTAATAAACGACGCTGCGTTACGAGAAGAAATTGCCAGCACAGCTCAGAAAGATGTTAAATTATTTTTTGATATAAATCGTACCGAAAAAGAACTTGTTGAAATGCTGGTACCAGTCTTCAATGCTACTGATTAGCAACACACGTAAGATATTTAGATGTATCTATAAGAGGAATTTTTATGACGGCGGATAATAATGAGAAAAGAATTAGAAGAATATTTTCGTGAGATTCTTAAGAGCGACGCAACGGAAGACAAAGAGGGAGCTCTTTCCTGGAGAATGTCTTGCTATGATTCCGGACAAGATATTGTCAACTATGTTGAAAATAATCACTTTCCACTTAAGCATAAAACGGTACTTGATTCTGCTTGCGCCTGGGGGAGTCATATTCTTTCATTTGGAGCAGCAGGAGCAGAAGTGTTTTGTGCAGACTTGAATGACCACTGTTATGATAAATTACAGGATTTCGCTAAACAACAAAAAATAAGTCTCAAGATAAAACAGGCGAACTGTGAAACACTGCCATTTGATGATTGTTCGTTTGACCTGATACTTGGACTAGAGCTAATAGAGCATATTGAATCACCACAGAAATATGCATTTGAAGTCTCAAGATTGCTGCGTAAAGGAGGGATTTGCATTGTTACAACCCCCTCGAGATGGAAGTCAGTGTACTGGGGTGAGCCGCATTATAATATAAAGGGGCTTACACTTCTGCCATTCGTGACACAAAGATTTGTGGCAACTCATATATTTAGAAAAAAGTATCCTTTTCCAATTACACGTCAATATAACACCGCCAGCGCAGTTATGCAGCCATTTCTAAATGCTGGGCTTAGTGGCACGTCAAAAATTAACGGTATAATTGCAAAAAAGACCAAAAATATTCCATTATTAAACAATATAGCTAAAGAGTTACTCTGGGATTTCATAGTATTTGAAAAAAAATGAAATTGATCAATTTTCTGCATCTAGTGACCCTTGTGGCTCTAAAGTATAGATATAATTGAGACGTGTGCGTAAAGAGGTTTTTGACTAATGCTTAGTATATAATCTTTGAGAATGCTATTTCTCCCATACACTAAAATGATTTGATTATTAGGAATTCTAGATGTTGTTCATAGCATGGATTGTTCCAGATATACTGCCTGTTAGCCGTGCTATTACACATGATGATACTAGTTTCATTTATCAGAAAGATGATGTGGCGATAGTTGAGAAGTAAATATAGACACTTAAAAACTGACGCAGAATGACAGAGTGGAAGCGAGTAAATATTCGAAATTATTGGCGGTTGTAATCTATAGACTGGACGAATGCGCATAGGGCTATATGGCAGAACCTATTAATGCTTATAATTTGTATGATAGCGACATGAATAAACTCAAAATTAGCTTTATTATCCCTGCCTATAATGAAGAAGCACGTATTAAAACAACAATAGAAGAAATATTGAAATCGATTCCCGAAGGTTTTGATGCAGAAATTATTGTGGTGGATCATGGTTCGCAAGATAAGACGCGGGAGATTGTTAGTGAAATGTCCGTTCCAGTTATGTTACATCCTGGTGGGACGATAGCAAGCTTACGAAATTTTGGCGTTAAACATGCTGTTGGCGATATTTTAGTTTTTGTTGATGCGGATGTGTTGTTGACGGAGAGCTGGATGCATAGGTTTCAAGAGATTGCCCCATCATTGGCTTCAGGTAAGCAAATATTAACGGGATCTTGGGTAAGTGTGCCGGTGAATCCAAACTGGATTGAAAAGAATTGGTTTAAACCTCTTCAAAAAGGTTCAAATACTCACATTAACAGTGGTCATATGATTATTTCAAAAAAATTATTTGATAAGATCGGCGGTTTTAATGAAGAGCTTGAAACAGGTGAGGATTTTGAAATATCTATGCGTGCCAAGTCGTTTGGACTTGATATTGTCGATGATGTACAACTGGTGGCGGTGCATGAAGGTTATCCACAGAATATTAAAGAATTTTTTCTTCGTGAGTTGTGGCATGGTAAAGGAGATGCATATACATTGTATTCACTTGTAACATCAAAGGTGGCTGTAGTAAGTTTGTTTTTTTTATGTTTGCATTTAATGTTTCTACATACATTTCTTTTCTCTGAAAAGATAATCTTACAGGCGTTTATCGCAGCAGCAATTTTTTTGATTGTTATGTTAGTGACAATTGCAAAATATAGATGTGCGACATTAAAAGAAATAATATGCAATATGTTTTTATATTATATCTATTTTTGGGCGAGGTCATTTTCATTAATGACATTATTTAGTAGAAAGAAACCAGTGAAACGAGAACGATAATGCATAGTTATTTGTTTATTTGTTGTGGAAATAGAAATTAACTTCTATGTGTGGTATCGCAGGATTAATTGATCGTCATTCCAATATTGAAATACTAGCGAAAAAAGGAAGAGCGATGATGAAGATGCTTTATCATCGTGGCCCTGACGGTGGGGATATATGGCTTGATGCTGCGAAAGGTATCGTCTTAAGCCATAGACGACTTGCGATACAAGATCTTTCTGATTACGGCAAACAACCTATGTTGTCTGCATCAAAGAGATATTGCGTGGTGTTTAATGGTGAGATATATAATTTTAAGGAGATTGCCTCTGATTTAAGCAAGCGTGGCCATCAGTTTTCAGGCCAATCGGACACAGAAGTTCTGTTGTCCGCGATCGAAGAGTGGGGTCTTGTGGAAGCCGTTAAAAAATTTAACGGCATGTTTGCCTTTGCGCTTTGGGATCTAAAGAATAATAGTCTTCATTTATGCCGGGATCGGTTGGGTGAAAAGCCGCTGTATTATGGTTGGTTGGGCGAGATATTTTATTTTGCATCAGAATTAAAGGCAATTAATGCGGTTGTTGAAAAGAGTCAACTGGAGATTGATCTCACGGGGCTGTCTGATTTTTTTAAGTATGGGTATATAACAGCGCCAAATTCGATCTATAAACATCTCTATAAATTAGTACCGGGAACTATATTAACCATTCCTGCATTTACTTCAGAAGCAAAAAACCAGTTTTCATCATACCCTGATACAGCGGCAATCAGCCCTATTACTTATTGGAGTGTTCATGGTTCTGCAAATAGCGGGCTTTCAAATTTAATCCAAAGTAAAGATGAAGCCATAGAGCAACTTGATGATGTTTTGCATCGTTCGGTTCGCCGACAAATGATTTCTGACGTGAAGATCGGTACATTTCTATCAGGCGGTATCGATTCAACAGTCGTGTCTGCGATCGCGCAGCATGAGAGTAATGAGAGAGTACGAACATATACCATTGGCTTTAGTGAAAAAGAATATGATGAATCTGCTTATGCAGAAAAAATAGCAAAACATCTTGGTACTGATCATCTGACGATGAGAGTACTGCCTGAAGATGTCCTCAATGTTGTGCCAGATCTGGCCACAATATACGATGAACCCTTTGCTGATTCTTCTCAGATACCATCTTATCTGGTCTCGAAGCTGGCGCGGGAACATGTAACAGTCTGCCTATCTGGTGATGGTGGTGATGAGCTTTTTGCAGGATACAATCGTTATTATTGGACACAATCCTTGTGGAAGAAAATGTCGATACTTCCTTACCCGGTGAGACGGGTGGTAGGAGCAATATTGTCGACGCCTACCCCGGGTATGTGGGACTCACTATATCAGCAATTTTCAGGTATAAACTCAGATGCATGTGAAAAACAAAAGCTCATTGGTTTAAAGCTTCAAAAATTCGCTGGTTTTATTCAACAAAAAGATATTTATAAAGCCTATGACTTTTTGATGTCGTATTGGCAGCATCCGGAAAACATTATAGTCAGGCAGACAGAGAGCCAAAGATATGGTGCACGATTAGCACTGCCGGCAACGGATAGCTTCGTAGATCAGGCAATGTATCTTGATCAGATGATATATCTACCCGGTGATAACCTGGCAAAGGTAGATCGCGCGAGTATGGCTGTAAGCATGGAGACTAGATTACCACTGTTATGTCATGAGGTTGTCGACCTGTCTTGGCGTATCCCATGTTCGATGAAGAATATAAATGGTGTGTCCAAGTGGCCTTTGAAACAGGTGCTATATAAATATGTTCCGAAGGAGATGATTGATCGCCCCAAAATGGGTTTTTCTGTTCCAGTAGCACAGTGGCTGCGAAGTGATTTAAAGGCCTGGGCTGAGGATTTAATAAGTTCGGTGGAAGATGGAAATAGCGAGCTAAACAAAGAAGCCATATTAAGACTATGGCGTGAACATATAGCTGGACGTAGAGATCATTCTCACCGTTTATGGACCGTGTTAATGTTTCTATCATGGTCGCAGGGATAAGGTGTTTTATTTTTAATATGGAAACATAAATGATGGAAATACAGGAAAAGCAAATTAAGAAAACAGCTACTCATACAGCTATTTATGCCGTTGGTGTTGTTACTCGACGTTTGGCAAGTCTGGTTATGTTGCCCATCTATACGCGTTACTTAACGCCAGCGGATTATGGTGTTGTTGAGCTTCTCAGCATGGCAATTGATATTGCAACTATTTTAATCGGGCTGCGAATTTCACAGGCAATGTTCCGCTATTATGTTCTTGCTGAGAAGGAAGAGGAGAAAAGGGAAGTTGTGTCAACGGTATTATTGACAATTATCTTGACAAGTTGTGTCGGAGCAACATTGTTATATTTGTTTTCAGAACCACTAGTGCAGATTATATTTGGAAGCAGCGAGTACATTCTTGAATTCAAGCTTTTTGTATTTACATTGATAACAAATGCTATCGCAGAAGTGGGGCTTAGCTATTTACGTGCTCAACAACGCCCGATTTTTTTTGTATTGGTAGGAATTGTTAGTCTTTTTACACAGGTCTCATTAAATATATATTTTGTAGTAATTGAGAATATGCATGTTACAGGTGTAGTCTATAGTTCTTTAATAAGTGGATTTATGATAGCAACGGGATTGTCTGCTTATGTTTTTTATAATGTTGGTTTCCATTATTCATTTAACTTTGTAAAAAGATTGATAAAGTTTGTCGCGCCTTTAGTAGTTGCTTCAATAGGAGCCGTTTATGTGGCGTACGCGGATAAATATTTTCTTAGAATATATGCTGGCCTGGCTGATGTGGGCTTATATGCATTAGCATCTCGCATAAGTTCGGTCCTGAATACGGTATATGAAGCTTTCAATATGTCATGGCAGGCAGATAGTTACCATATTGTAAAAAATGAAAACGCACGGCAGATATATGGACAGTTTTTTCGCTATGTAAGTGCTGCAATTATAATTACGGGAGTTGGCATTGCTTTATTCGCAAATGATTTATTTGCAATTATGACTACCCCAGAATATTATGCCGCCGGTTATATAGTGCCTATATTAATTCTATCGGTGATAGTTCGGATATATACAATGTTTTGCAACTTTGGTGCGGTTTATAGGGAGAAAACAGGTGTTATTGCGAATGCTTCATGGATAAGAGTTAGTATAGCAACAGCAGGGTATTTATTACTGATACCATATTTAGGTGTGTACGGCGCAGCTATTTCTTTAGCGCTGAGCAATGTCGTAGAATTGATATGGGTCTATACACAATCTAAAAAGCAATATGATATGGATCTTTCATGGAACCCCGTTTTTGCTATGATGTTTATAGCGGCGCTGATAGTTGGTTGTGGGTTATTGATGCCTATAGGAGAGATAAGCTTTTTTATATATCGTATTTTATTATTTGTGGTTTTTCTATCGCTTATGTATTTTTCTCCGGTATGTGGTCAAGAGGGCCGTATGTTAATAACAGAGGCATATAAGAAATTTTTTGATTATGTGTCATTTAAAATTCGTTAGTATAGTTGTGGGCAACTGAAATAAAAAATACTGACAATATTGATTATTAATATGATTGGTGATACTAATCGATTCTTGAATTTGTTATTTAATTAGTTTTTTATATTCTTTGCTATATTTGTTGGCATTCTCTTTTCCGGAGTATAGATTATTAACACGAACAAAAGCTTGTAGTGTTTTTTTTGAACTTTCTTCTGGCTGCTCATACAACTGTAAAATTTTTTTTGCATAACCTTGCGCAGTATGTTCATTGACTAGAAAGCCGCACTTGCCGTGATTTAAAAGATCAGGAATTCCTCCTGTTGCGTGTGCTATAATTGGAATCTTCAATGCCATCGCTTCTAATAGGATCATCGGCAGGCCCTCATGGTCCGATGTTAATAACAATGCATCCATTTTTTTTAGCTCAGCATGTAATTTGTCACAATGACCTTCAAAGTGAACGATATTCTCAGTTTGAGATTTTATATTTAGACGTTTAAGATCGTCCTTAAGTGGGCCATCGCCGTATATATGAAAGTTTATCGATAGGTTTGGATACGTTTCTTTTATAAACCGAGCAGTTAGTATTAATAAATCAATTCGTTTTATGGGAACTAATCTTCCGGCGAAACAAATTTTTATGGATGATGCTCTGCTATGGGTGGCTAATGGGTTTGGAGTTGTTAATGGCAGGGATTCAATATCAATGCCATTTTCAATAACTACAACTTTTTTATCGGGAAAAGTTGTTTTAAGTATTTTTGATAACTCACTTGATACGGCAATGATTTTACTTTGTAAAATCATTGCACTTAACCAGTCAAGGTACAAGATTAGTCGTTTTGAAATTTGATACCAGGCCGGTTTATGTTCTGCTGCACCATGTGCAGTTCTGAGCGAAGGAATGTTGCCATTCACTAATGCGGCGATACTGCCAAGAATGTTTTCTTTGACACGGTGAGTATGTATTACGTCAGGCTGAATATCTTTAACCGCCCGGATAAGCCTTAATAAAATATCGAAGCTGCTAAAAATTTTTTCATCAATAATAACGACATTAATGCCATGTTCTAGTAGCTTCTGCTCTAAAGTGCCATGATTAAGTACGATGACGTTAACCACGGTATCGGGTCTTTTGTTAAGTGCTTTAACAAGCGTGAAGAGTTGAACTTCGGCGCCTGCCCAGAGGTCACCGGATACGATGTGTAATACATTTATAATAGAATTTTCGCTTATTATCATGTAGGTAATATTATAGACTTTGGGTCATCCATATTACAGTCTGGATACTTAAATTTATATGGATAAATAATAAGATAAACATATTATGTCTGACTTTTTTGTGAGAGTCTTGAGCTTCTTATTTGTAAAATAAATTAATATTAAAGGCAGTGCCTATGAATAATCTATTGTGCTTAAGCTTTCAGCACCGTCGTACGGTCTAAGATATTGAGTGGATCTATCGAGCTTGACTCTGATATTTAGTCCCATATTGAATTTCGTGTTTGATTACTTTATGTGCAAATGAGAAGAAATGCTGTGTTCTATTCTGTTGTGATGTACATGTTTTATATGTTTTTGAAGTTGATGTCTGGTTTATAGTAGGAATTTATGGCGTTGCGTTCAATAATTGACTATTAACTTTTGTTTTATCGGATCTTCTAGCATTTAATTATGAGCTATGCACAGGGGCCTTTTTTGATAATCTAATGCGGTGTGCAAAATTCATTGACGGCCTTTCCACCAAAATATGCAATAACCACGCTGCCAGAATACTGACAAATATCCCAGAGCTTAGCGCAAGACTTGCCATTATCAAACTCATGTCATCACCAAATATCTTTTTCTCAAGCGCGATAAGTCGCCAACCGACAGATGGATGAACCAAGTACAGGCCATATGAGATTGTGCCTAGAAATAATAGTTTTGGTGAATTGAGCCAGAGTGACAGATTATTAGTCGTTGCTGCTATATAGATCAATATACAAACAACCAGAATAACTATTGTTGATCCGATTCGTAAATTGGCAACGTCAGGTGCAAAAAATAGCGCTGATATTGTAAATAAACAGGTAATAATGAACAGCCAGCGTGGTCCGCGACTAATCGTGCACCACCAGGTAAGTACGCCAAGAAAAAATTGGTGCCAACGATCAATAAATAGGCCTGGTATTGATTCAGGTAGAAAGTGTAAAAAAATCCCTAGTGAGACAAGAAAAGTTAACAGTCCAAGAATAGAAAATAAAGTGAATGCGATTTTATTGTCATCGGGGGTAAATTTTTTTAAGTTGGTATAAAGCACAAGCGCGCTGACTAAGACAAGGTAAAATTGTACTTCGTAACAGAGTGTCCAGAAAATGGGTATAAGATGTCCAAGCCCTAGCAACTCCTGCAAGTAAAAAAGATGGGCTACCAGTTGTTTTGTGTCTGGTAGTTTAGCTCCTAGATTAGGGTAAAAATATTGACTGAGGTAAATAAGACCGATTTCAAGAACAATGATCGTCCAGTAGGGCGGGTCGAGTCGGATAGAGCGGCGCAGTCCAAAATTGGCAAGATAGTGAAATGACCAGTTACCATTTCTAACGCTGTGGGCAATGACAAAGCCACTTATAACAAAAAATATTTCTACGCCGAAGTGGCCTGATTTAATGAGGTCATTGATAATACCTGGTAGATGTGAGCTAAAGGTTGCCTCAACAGTTTGACTTAAGTGAAAAATGACAACCATTAGAGCCGCAATGCCGCGTAAGCCATCGATTAGGGTGAAACGTTCCATGATTTAGGGTGTCATGCCTGTAGTGAAGTATCTGGTATATTGAGGTATTTAAATGTAGTTAAGCTCAAAATGATAAAAATTGTGTATATATAACTACTTTTAGTAAAAAAAACCATAGGTTAGTGGTGGCTGATAATGATCCTGTTAGTGAGCGCTTATAAACATGCCTCCCTGATTGCTCTTGCTTTATTTAGGTTCGCTTCTACAATTGTGAACGAGACAGGTGTATATAATGCTTCGAAATAGTAAATTATAGAGATTGAATGAAGGACAGCAATAATGCAAGAAATGAAATGCACAGTTTGTGGTGGTACAAATAACAGGCAGCTTGACTTCTTGCCAAGTTATGGCAAATACAATTTGATGGAATGTAACGAGTGTGGGCTTAAATACATAGTATCAGAAAACTTTGAAACACTGGATGACGATTCATATTGGGATGAAGTAAATAAAAAGATATATTCAATGCCTAATGTATTAAATGAATTCAAGAAAAAACAGAATAAATATCTTAAAAGAATGATTAAGTTATCGCCGCCGAATAAGCGTTTACTTGATGTGGGTTGTGGTAATGGTATTTTTTTAAACAATGCTAAGTTAAACGGTTTCGAAGCTGCAGGAATAGAGCCCAGTAGAATTGCAGTTGATTTATGTAAGCAGCAATACGGGTTCTCGCCGACATTGGGTTATCTGGAGCTTGATAGTGATTTAGAAAAAAATTTTGGGGCTCTTTCAGCATGGGATGTGATTGAGCACGTCGCAGATCCTAAAGATTTTCTTAAAATCTGTCATGCGCATCTTGTCAAGGGCGGTGTATTTATCCTTGAGACACCAGATGAATCAAGTTGGATTAGAGGGCTGATTAATATTATTGATAGTGTTAAAAAAATGCTTAAAATAGGGGCAGCATCTAACATTTACTACCCGTCTCACCGTTATTACTTTACCCACAAAGCAATGAAGTCCGTGTTAAAAAATGCGGGGTTTACAAATATCAAGATTTATAAAGAACATACCATATATTCGAAAGCGATTGCCAAAAATAGATTATATCGAAAGTTTACAAATTTTCAGATGCTCAAATATTATGTTGTATTCTTCTTGCTAAGGGCACCATTTTTATGGAATAAGCAAGTTGTCATTTGCGTAAAAAAATAACACGCAAAAAAAGAAAATTTTAATGTATCTTATGTTGGGTGCTTAATTCTGGAATTTATTAGATAGAGTTGGTAAAAATAATGCGTAGTTTGTTTTATCTGTTCGGTTTTCTTTGTGTTTATAGCTATTTTATATATCCTGTACTGCTCAAACTGATTCCGTCTAGAAAGATCATCGATGGTTATGAAAAAAGTGACAATGCGTTGCCAAACTTGAGTTTAATAATTACCGTGCATAATGAGGCAGATCGTATCAGGGAAAAACTGGACAACACACTAAAGATTGAATATCCACCTGAATTATTAGAAATCATTATAGCTTCGGACTTTTCGACCGATGCTACAGATAGTATTGTTGAGTCCTATGCAGATAAAGGCATCCGGTTAGTGCGTGCAGACGAACGTAAAGGCAAGGAGTATGCGCAATTATGTGCAATTCGTGTTTCGGAAGGTGAAATCCTGGTGTTCTCGGATGTGGCTACAAAAATCCCCGCAGAAGCTTTTCGTTTGCTGGCAAATCGTTTTGCTGATGAAAGAATTGGCGCTGTCTCGAGCGAGGATAGGTTCGTTAGTAATGATGGCAAGGTGGTGGGTGAAGGTGCTTATGTTAAATATGAAATGTGGTTACGTCGCCTGGAATCAGATAGAGCGGGTCTGGTGGGATTGAGTGGCTCATTTTTTGCGGCGCGGCGAGAAGTTTGTAAAGAGTGGGATATTTACTGCCCGAGTGATTTCAACACGGGCCTTAATTGTGCGAAAAGTGGCATGGTGGCGATTACCTGTCCCGATGTGGTCGGTATTTACAAGGATGTGAAAGATTCAGGTCTGGAGTATCGTCGTAAGATGCGCACCGTCATCCGCGGTATTACTGCGATTGCCCGTCATCCTGAAGTGTTAAACCCGTTTAGCATGGGCATGTTTGCCTTTCAGGTATGGAGCCACAAGATAATGCGTTGGGGGGTGCCATGGTTTATGCTCGCTTTTGCCGTTTTAACGCTCATTCAACAGGGGCAAGGCATTATTTACATGCTGGCGCTGCAGGCACAGTTGGTGTTTTATTCCCTGGCACTGGTCGGTTGGTTATCTCCCTGGGTTCGAGAAAACGTGGTAATAAGGATAGTTTTTTTCTTCGTACAAACTAATCTGGCATTGGCTCATGCGACACTTATGTTTATATTTGGTAAGCGTATGACCGTGTGGACCCCTTCTCAGCGATAGATGTTTTATCAACTGTCACCTGTTGGTAATCCTATTCACCTGTCTCGCGCCGACCAGCCTGAAGTCTTACTTCAGGCTTTCGGTCAAGGCTATCAACCCCATTATTATGCTTCGGGTACGACGGCGCTGGCGGCAGCTATTGTGGCAGCTATTCGTTTGAAGCCGGTCGATAAACCAGAAGTCTTATTACCAGCCTATGGTTGTCCCGATTTGATCAGTGCAGCTGTGTTTGCCGGGGCAAAACCTGTGCTCGTTGACCTTGAAGCTGATCGGCCATGGATGGATATTGAGCAGTTAGCTGAAAAAACAAATACTAATACCGTGGCGATTATTGCGGTTAATCTTTTTGGTATTTCAGAGCGATTAGCCGAGTTGCGTCCGTTCGCAGAACGAGTTGGTGCTTTGCTGATTGAAGACAGTGCGCAGGCTTTCCCCAGCGGTAAAGAAAAAGATATATGGCAGGGCGATGTGGTCGTGCTCAGTTTTGGCCGGGGCAAGCCGGTGAGTTTGCTGGGTGGTGGTGCGGTGCTTTGTGATATGGAGCATTCAAGGCATAACGAATTGGCCGGATTATTACCGGAGGGCGTTACGCAAGATGCTGGAAACATACAAAAGCAGATTTTGTTCAGAATTAAGGCGGGATTGTATAACGGGATGATAAATCCCCGATTATATTGGCTGCCGCAGGCATTGCCTTTTTTGCATCTGGGCGAGACTCGTTACTACCCTTTACCTTCGCTCGAAGGCATGGATCGGGTTAAATTATCAATGCTGTCTTCAAATGTTAAAGCCTATCAAAGCGATTTGATGAGCGCGCAAAATAAACTGGCTGTGATTTTAGATGGCCAGGATCTGGAGGGGCGAGGTATCGTCGATTTACCTAAAGCCTGTAAAATAACGGCAGATAGGCGACTATTGCGTTATCCGCTTCTGATTGAGCCAGAAATACGAGATCAGCTGCACGCAAAGTTACTTAAACTGGGACTGGGACCTTCACGAATGTATCTAAAAGCGCTGCCAGAAATATCTGGTCTTGAAACTTTATTATCAGGTCAGGGCTTATTTCCTGTTGCGGCATCATTTGCTGATAGAATGCTGACCCTGCCTACTCATTCCCACGTGAGTCAGGCAGATATTGAAAAAATGTGTCAGGTAATATCAAACTGACGAGATAAACATAGGACCATGATTGTGATACTATTTTTTTCACAAAATGAAGCGTACTTTGGGATAGTTAGAAAAATGAAAGCTAATCAGATTTTATTTACCGGTTTTTTTCTTATTGTCCTGGGATTTGGCCCAGGTGGGTGTGCTATGCAGCAACCAAACCTGCCTGCACCATCCAAAGATGGTTTGAATGAAGCGCCCAGAGTGCTGGTTGATTCGTACCTAATGGCTGTTGGCGATCAGCTACAAATTAGTGTCTGGAAAAATCCTGAGCTTTCTCTTTCGGAACCGATTAGACCGGATGGTAAAATATCAGTGCCACTGGTTGGTGATGTTCTGGCCGTTGGTTTGACACCTGTAGAGCTATCAAGAATTATTGAAAGAAAATTATCTGCCTATATTAAAAATCCCAATGTGACTGTGATTTTGACCAGTCTACAGGGACATGCATTCCTTTCGCGAATTCGGGTTACAGGTTCGGTTGAAAAGAATATTTCTCTCACATATCATCAGGGAATGACGGTATTGGATGCCGTATTAGAAGCGGGCAGTGTTGATTTATATGCTGATAGCAATAGCACCAAGTTGCACAGGCGTATAGGCGCCAAAAGCGAAACCTATGATATTCGTCTTGAAGATATTATGAAAGATGGTGATATGACGACAAACGTCACTCTAATGCCAGGTGATATTATTACCGTACCCGAACGCGGGTTTTGATAAGTCTAAATTTTCAAACGCGGTGCTAGGAGAAACCAGAGGTGTTCTATATTAGGGAAAATTATTATGTATTGATTGCTTTTGTGGTGATGATGTTGATTAGTGTTACTGCAACGGCCATGGAGATAAAGCCTAATGCCCGCCTTGATATGCAGTACACAGATAATGCAAAAAAAGTCGCTGAAAATGAAAAAAAAGATTTAATTGTAACTACCAGCGTAGGCACAGGAATTAAAGAAGATACAGGGCCGATTCAATTAGACATCAATGGTTCGATAAAATATTTAGATTACACACAGGATACTTTCGATAATCAGACCTATTTTAATCTTGATGCAACGGCTAACTGGGAGATGTTGAAAGACAGACTAGGCTGGAAGGTGCAGGATTTTTATACGCAGCAGTCAATTAATTCACTTGACCCAGATACACCTGATAACACCGCAGATAGCAATGTGTTTACGTTTGGGCCCAATATTAATTATGCAATATCCGGCAGACAGTCGCTAACTATTAAACCGGAATTTCGGCGTTATGATTATGAACATCAACTCATAGATAATCAGCAGAACTCACTGGATGTAAGCTGGAAATATCATCTCTTCCGAACAGTGGAAGTAGGCATGCGAGGTGGTGTAAATAAAGTTTATTATGATGATCAGCAATTTACTGATAATGATTTCAGAAGTGTTCATTTTACACTTGCAGGCACACGTCCTAGCTATGACCTTAGTGCCGAGATAGGCTTGACACAGGTTAAGAAAAAAGACGTAACTTATGCACGTGGATTAACTGGTAATATGAGCTGGTTGTTTAATATAACGGGTTATTCAAGTATGCGCACTTACATTGCAACGGACCTAACCGATGCAAATAATAGTTTGTTAAATGCGTCAATAAATCCTGATGAAATTGACTTTTCAAATGATCAAATCTCCGCAGAGATTTTGCGTAACAGTATAGTCAGGCTTGCCTATCAAAGAAATAATGTTACATTAAACTCCAGGGTCTGGATTGAATTACGGAAACAAAATAGCGTATATCCAGTAGGCAGAGATGTGCAGACAGTAGGTCTTGAGTTTAATCATCCTTTGACAGCCACGTTGTCTTCAGGCGTTAATGCTCGTTATAGCAGTATTGAATTAATCGATGGTGACCGGAAAGATGCTGAGTACAGTATCGGGGGTAGCCTTAATTACCGTTTTTCTCGTAAGATTCTTGGTGCGGTTAATGTTAAATATTATGATAAGGATAGCTCCATAGATACAGAAGATTTTGATGAAATGATCGTGCTCGTTAGTGTTATATATGGTTATGGTGGTTAATGGGTTTAAGCATGAAGTTGTCATGACAAGTCTGGGTTATAAAATCTCGTAATAAATATTGAAGAGCAGGAAATAAAAATGAAAGCATTAGTGACAGGTGGGGCAGGTTTTATCGGCTCACATATTGTTGACCGTTTATTAAATGATGGTCACGAAGTAATAGTTCTTGATGATTTCTCTACAGGACATCGAAGCAATTTACCTGATAATAATTTACTAACAATAATAGAAGGTGATATTAGTAATTACGATACTGTTAAACGATGCATGGTCGGTGTCGACTGGGTTTTTCATAAAGCAGCAGTAGCCTCGGTGCCTAAAACAGTCAATGATCCTGTTGGTAGTAGCCTGATAAACTATCAGGGAACATTGCATCTGCTTGAAGCGGCAAGAGAAAATAATGTAAAACGTTTTGTGTTTGCATCGAGCGCCGCACTATATGGAGATGAGCCGACATTGCCTAAAGTAGAAACTATGTGCCCGGTCACTTTATCGCCTTACGCCGTTGATAAACTGGCATCAGAATCCGCCTGTGGCATGTATACAAAGTTATACGGACTGGAAACCGTTTGCCTGAGATATTTTAATGTCTATGGGCCAAGACAGGATCCATCATCACCGTACTCTGGCGTAATTTCAATTTTTACTAACAAACTTAAAAATAATGAAATCCCAACCATATTTGGTGATGGCGAACAAACACGTGATTTTGTATTTGTTAGTGATGTTGTAGAAGCAAACATGAAAGCCGTAACAGAAAATAACTGTACAGGTCAGTTTTTTAATATTGCCACTAGCAAAAAAATCACATTGAACAGTTTATTAAAAACTTTATGCGATATCTACGATATAGAATTCAATGTAAAATATGAAGAGGCACGTAAAGGCGATATTAAAAAATCTTACGCTACCATCGGTAAAGCCAGAGCCTGTTTAAACTGGAAGCCGACAGTAGAATTAAAAGACGGGCTGTCCAAGCTTGTTTGATGTTTTTTAATTGATTATCGACGGTAACCAGGTTGCCAGTCCCGGCCAGTAAGCCAGCAAGGCCAGGGCAATCAGTTGAATCATAATAAAAGGAATTACACCTCTATATATTTGTGTGGTTTTAATTTCGAGCGGAGCTACGCCGCGTAAATAAAATAACGCGAAACCAAACGGCGGTGTCAGGAAGGAAGTTTGCAGGTTGATCGCGATCATGATGCCGAGCCAGATCGGGTCGATGTCCATGGATAACAAAACCGGTGCAACAATGGGTACCACTACAAAAGTGATCTCGATGAAGTCGAGCACGAAGCCAAGTAAAAACATCACCAGCATCACCACAAACACAGCCGTGTATTTCCCGCCAGTTAAATCACCGAGCATTTCCCGCACCAGTTCTTCGCCACCGTAACCACGGAACACTAACGAGAATAACGAGGCCCCGATAAAAATCATGAATACCATACTGGTAACACGGGTGGTACCGCGCATGACTTCGCGCAGGTTTTCCAGTGTCAGCTGTTTTTTCGAGGCTGCTAAGAGCATCGCACCGACCGCGCCGATAGCCGCAGCTTCGGTGGGGGTAGCGAGGCCGCCGATGATCGAGCCGAGCACCGCCACGATCAGGAACAGAGGTGGCAACAGACTTTTAAATATCGCGTGCAGCACTGGCGTGGTGCCTTCGTCGGTATCCTGTACATGAGCGGGCATGGCGAGCGGTTTGGTGTAGGCGATGAATGCGATATAAATCAGGTACAGGCCGACCAGCATCAAACCCGGAATCAGCGCACCGACGAACAGGTCACCGACCGATAGCGCTTCAGGCGAAAAAATGCCCATATCGAGTTGTGCCTGTTGATAGGCCGAAGACAAAACGTCACCTAACAGAACTAATACGATAGACGGTGGGATGATTTGACCGAGTGTGCCAGAAGCGCAGATCATGCCAGTGGATATGCATGGGTCGTAACCGCGTTTCAGCATGGTCGGTAGTGACAGTAGGCCCATGGTGACGACAGTGGCGCCGACGATGCCGGTGCTGGCGGCGAGCAGCATGCCGACCAGAATCACCGAAAAACCCAGGCCGCCGCGTTTCTTGCCGAACAGGCGCGCCATGGTTTCGAGCAGGTCTTCGGCGATTTTCGAGCGTTCCAGCATGACGCCCATGAATACGAACAGTGGCACCGCGATCAGAATCTGGTTGGTCATGATGCCGTACAGGCGATTGGGTAGCGCTTCTAAAAAAGCAGCATCAAAGTGGCCGACCATCTGGCCGAAACCGGCAAATAACAGGGCGGTACCAGCGAGCGTGAAGGCGACCGGATAACCCGATAGCAAAAACACGAACACCGTGCCGAACAGATAAAAGGGCATCCACTCCATTAATGGTCGCCCAGTATTTTGTTAAGTGCACGCAGTATCTGTGCACAGGCCTGTAGCATCAGTAACGTGGCCATTACCAGTATCAGGCTTTTCAGCAGATAGACGCCGGGCAGGCCGCCAGCTTCGCGCGAGCCTTCTAATACAATCCAGCTTTCGATCACATACTCCCAGCTCACCCAAACAATAAAGAACATGAACGGCATCAGCATAAACAGTGCGCCGCATAGATCGACCCAGGCGCGGGTGTGTTCACTGAAGTGGCTGTAGAAAATATCGACACGTACGTGGCCTTCCTGTTGCAGGGTGTAGGCGGCGCCGGTCAGGAAGACGGCGGCGTGCATGAAGCCGATCGATTCCTGTACCGCGATCCAGCCGCTATCGAACAGGTAGCGCAGTACGACGACGGCAAAAGTGATCAAGACCATGAACAGCGTCAGCCATGAAACGGTACGACCGCTCCAGTCAATGAATCGTTCTATGGCCTCAGCGATTCTGTTCATACGCAATTATGAAACCCAGTACGATTGATATTTGGATTGTTTGGCGATGCGGTCGATGAGAATGGCTTTGAACTCATCTGGATTTTTGGTGTGTACCAGTTCGCCCGGACGTGGGAAATGTTTGTCGTACAGACGCGATAGCCAGAAACGCAATGCGCCGGTGCGCAGCAGTACAGGCCAGTATTGCTGCTCGATGTCGGTCAGTGGGCGGTATTGGTGATAGCCATTGAGAAAAGCCTGCACCTTGTCTTTATCCAGGCTGAAATCATCGAGGATACACCAGTCGTTGGCGGTGACCGCGAGATCGTAGAGCAGAGCATCATCATTGGCGTAATAAAAATCGATGATACCGCTGAGCTGGTCACCATCCCATAAAGAGTTATCGCGGAACAGATCAGCGTGTACCGTACCGCGTGGCAAGTCGGCATCTCGATTGGCTTTCTGGAAGGCAATTTCGTCATTCAGAATTTGAAGGTCTTCGGCGGGCAGTTTGTTCTGCAGGGCGTTGGCGGTTTCTACAAACCAGTGTGGCCCACGCGGGTTGGGCTGGTGCTGATCAAAGCTGAGCCCCGCAGCGTGCATTTTGCCCATGGCTACGCCAATCTGCTCACAGATGGAAACCGTGGTTTTTGTGATGCTGCCCCCGACCAGGCGTTCGACCAGTGCTATCGGTTTGCCGGCAAATAGTCGTAAATAATGACCTTCATTGTCGGCTACGGGATTGGCGCTGGGTACTTTGTGGTCGGCCAGATGGTGCATCAGGTTGAGGTAGTACTGCATTTCGTCTTGATTATGGTGCTCGAAAATGGTCAGTACGAAACGCTGCAGGGTTCCATCTTTTATCGTATCGACGAAGTAGTTGGTATTTTCAATACCATCGCTGATGCCACGGTAATCTTTGAGTTCGCCGACGTTATAGTTGGACAGGAATTGTTCCAGTTCGTCGCGTTCGATGGTGGTGTAAACAGACATAATCGGTACAGTAGTCAAAAAGTGGGGGCATTTTAGCCTATACCGCGGCAAGATTCAGGTGCGTTTGCTGGTGTGTTCAACAGGGGCTTTGGGATAAACTGCTGCGAAAGTTATTGTTAGTAAGTAAAGAGCTTATGATCTTTGTCGGTTCGAACCATCATGATTTACTGCCATTATCAGCAGATTATTTAAATTGGAATATATATGTCAGATTCGCAGAAATCACCCGCTAATCAAGCAGAGATCCCGCCTATCATTCTGGTCGATGGCTCGTCCTATCTTTACCGTGCTTATCACGTGCCGCAGCTGCAGCGCCTGACCAACAGCAAGGGCGAGATGACCGGCGCGGTCTATGGTGTGATCAATATGCTGCGCAAACTGCGCGAAGATTACCAGCCCGAATACATGGCGGTGGTGTTTGACGCCAAGGGCAAGACCTTCCGTCACGAGCTGTACGCTGATTACAAGGGCACGCGCCCGACCATGCCGGACGATCTGCGCAACCAGATCGAGCCGCTGCACGAACTGGTCAAGGCCATGGGTTTCCCACTGATTTCCGAAACCGGCGTCGAGGCCGACGACGTCATCGGTACGCTGGCGCTGCAGGCCAGCCAGCAGGGCAAGGAGCTGCTGGTCTCCACCGGTGATAAGGACATGGCGCAGCTGGTCAGCCCGCACGTCACCCTGATCAACACCATGAGCAACAAGCTGCTGGATGAAGCTGGCGTCGAAGAAAAGTTTGGCGTCAAACCCAATCAGTTTATCGATTACCTGACGCTGGTCGGCGACACCTCGGACAACATTCCCGGCGTGCCCAAGGTTGGGCCAAAAACCGCCGCCAAATGGCTGGAAGAATACAAGACGCTGGACAACCTGGTCGAGCACGCCGACGAGATCAAGGGCAAGGTCGGCGAGTATTTGCGCGGCGCGCTGGAACAGCTGCCGATGACGCGTATCCTGACCACGATTCGCTGTGATGTTGAGCTGCATGAATCGCTGGAAGATCTGAAAATCGGTGATGCTGACAGAGAAACGCTGGAGCGTTTGTACACCGAGCTGGAGTTTCGCAACTGGCTGGATGAACTCGCCGGTGGCGTCGAGCAGAAGCAGGCAAGGGTGAAGCGGGAAGCGACTTACGAAACCGTGCTCGACAAAAAAACGTTCAATGCCTGGCTGGAAAAATTGAAAAAGGCCGAGCTGTTTGCCTTCGATACCGAAACCACCAGCCTGGATTATCTGCAGGCGCGTATCGTTGGTGTCTCGTTCGCGATCGAAGAACACAGCGCGGCCTATGTGCCGTTCGGCCACGATTACCCGGGTGCGCCCGAGCAGCTCGACGAAGCTACCGTGTTAGGTTCACTGAAACCGCTGCTGGAAGATAAACACAAGGCCAAGCTCGGCCAGAACCTGAAATACGACGCCCACGTTCTGCAGAACCACGGCATTATGATGCAGGGCATCGCCGAAGACACCATGCTCGAATCGTACGTGCTCGACTCCACCCAGCGCCACGATATGGACACCATGGCATTGCGCGTGCTCGGCCACAACACCATCCATTTTGAAGACATCGCCGGCAAGGGCAAAAAACAGATCACCTTCAACGAAATTGCACTGGAACAGGCCGGGCCGTATGCCGCCGAAGATGCCGACATCACCCTGCAGTTGCACCACGTGCTGAGCGTAGAATTAAAAGCCAATCGCGGTCTGCTGGAAGTTTATCGCGACATCGAAATGCCGCTGCTGCCGGTGCTGCAACGCATCGAACGCAACGGCGTGAAAGTCGATGTCGCCATGCTGCACAAACAGAGCAAGCAGTTGCAGACGCGCATGGCCGAAGTTGAGAAGCAGGTGTTTGCACTGGCGGGCGAACCTTTTAACCTGGCGTCGCCGAAACAGCTGGGCGTGATTTTATTCGAGAAGCTGGGCATCCCGTCGGTCAAGAAAACTAAAACCGGGCAACACTCAACCGCAGAAGAAGTGCTGCAGGAACTGGCCGATGATTACGAACTGCCTAAACTGCTGCTCGAACACCGCAGCCTGAGCAAACTCAAATCAACCTACACCGACAAACTGCCATTGCAGGTCGATGCCGACACCGGGCGCATCCACACATCCTATAACCAGACCGGTGCGGCTACTGGAAGGTTATCGTCATCTGATCCGAACCTGCAGAACATTCCGGTACGCAGCGAAGAAGGTCGGCGCATCCGTCAGGCCTTCATCGCCGATGACGGCAAGTGCCTGGTCGCGGCCGACTATTCACAAATCGAACTGCGCATCATGGCGCATTTGTCGCAGGATAAAAGTTTGCTCAAAGCTTTCGTCGAAGGGGTCGATGTGCATAAAGCCACCGCCGCCGAAGTCTTCGGTATACCGCTGGATGAAGTCGAAAATGAACAACGCCGCGCCGCCAAGGCGATCAACTTTGGTTTGATTTATGGCATGTCCGCGTTTGGTCTGGCCAAGCAGCTGGGCATCGGTCGTTACGAAGCACAGGATTATGTGAATTTATATTTTGAGCGTTATCCCGGCGTGAAAGATTACATGGATAGCACCCGCGAAAAAGCCCGCGAGCAAGGCTTTGTCGAAACCGTGTTTGGCCGGCGTTTATATCTGCCGGAAATCAACGCCCGCAATGGCCAGGCCCGGCAATACGCCGAACGCACCGCGATCAACGCGCCCATGCAGGGCACCGCCGCCGACATCATCAAGCGCGCCATGATCAACGTCGACGCCGCGCTGCAAAGCAGCCAGCTCGATGCCATCGTCGTCATGCAGGTACACGATGAACTGGTGGTGGAAGTGGCCAAGTCGCAGGTAGAAAAGTTGAGCGATTTATTGCGAAGCAATATGGAAACCGCTGCCGATTTGAGTGTGAAGCTGGTGGTGGATATTGGCGTCGGCAGCAACTGGGATGAGGCGCATTGATTGTAGGGTACGCCATGTGCATTAAAACGCTATTACCTAACCAGCAGTTTTAATTCATAGTTTAGGTGGTAGTGGGTATTATGCGGTGCATCCCTGCGCCTTACCCTACGGGCTCGCTGCGTTCATGCAAATTTGATCCATTCAAATTTGTCGCACTCACGGGCGAGGCGCTTTTTTTCCAACGGCATTAATAATGCGATGCAATATTCGAAATCAACCAAATCTGATCCCATTGATTTTCATTCAGCACTAAAAATATGGTGCGTATAGATCTGAACCCGTGTTTCTTTATCTAAATTATTTATGCGTACCTTAATTTTTCTTAGCAGTTTTTTATTATCTGTGACAGCTCATTTTTTATGCGTTTGTACGAATTGGGCAAGTTCCTATTCTCCAGACCTTCTAGAACTTTTAATATTAAGCTGATTTCCTTTATTTTATTATTCCTTTCAGTTAAAAGAAATTTTCTATTTGATTGCTCTTCCGATAGTTTGAAATGCTCTGACATTATTTTGACAGCCTTGTTAGAACATAATAAGTCCATTTCAAGATTGTAATTCATACATATAATACGCTGCTTGATGAGAAGATCCATAGCTTGACTATGATTGCTCTTGAGCATTGAAAGAATATCTGTTTGAGCTTTCTTGCTCGAAATAAGATCGTCTAGAATAATATTTTTTTTATAATCGTATCTGTATTTTGGAAGCCCTTCACTATTTCTACTAAGTTTAAGTTCGTCTCTTAAATATGGAATAAAATAGTCCTTGTCTAGTATTGCTAGATATGGAATGCCAAGCTCTTTAACAATATAAAAAGGATATGCCAGATTACGTACGCCGTCGATATTTACAACGCTTATACCATAAAGATCAAGATCTATTGAGTCTCGACCAGCAAGATATTTAACAACCTCTGCATCATTTTTGCTTTCTACAAAAATCACGTAATTGGCATAAAAAAAGTCGCTATTTCTATACAAATGGAATTGATAGTATTTAAATTTTTCTAAACCGTGATCTTCAAAAAAGGAATCGCTTAATTTGTATAATTTTGACCTAAAGCCACGGTTTTCATCAATCTCCTTCCTAACAAGTGAAATTTTTTGATGCTCTATGTTGTCAATTATCACTGTCGAGTGCGTTGTAAGTACAACTTGGGAAATTCCACTATCAGAGTTATCTTTTATAGAATTTATTAATTCTCTCTGGGCTTGAGGATGCAAATTTGTCTCAGGCTCTTCTAGGCCAAGAACGATATTTTTATGTCGTATTTTTGCCAACACCCTATGAAATGCAATTATGGTTAAGCTTTGCAAGCCAGTTCCACAGTCATCTAAATGATGTTCAACGCCAGCTTCTTTGATCAGCATTTGTATGCCATTCAGAAACGAAATAAAGTTGGATTGCTTATCAAAATTAAGAGAAAAACTAAATTTATGTCTGAGTGAGTAGAAGCTCTCTACTTCTTTTGAAATCTTCTTAAGTGCTCCGCTCTCTAGATAATCAGCCGCACTTTTAAACTTTGGTGTTAAATTATCTCTTTTTTGCGTTTCAGCTTTTAAATACTCTTCGATTAATTCTTTAATTAATGAATTTTCTTCCCATTTTAATTGATCTGGTGATCGATTCGGAGGTATATAAACGAAAGATATACTGCGCCTGAGTTGCTCAAGCAGTTCGTCTGGCGCAGTTACAAAGGTTTTTGCAGACTTATATTTGAAGGCAATATTTCTAACGGCTGGCTGATAGATTAATTGAACTTCAAGTTTGTCATTTTTTCCATACTTTAAAAGTTTTTTGGCTTTGGATATGCCTTTGAAGCCAATTGTGATTTTAGGTTGAGATTTAGACGTGTAGCTATGGTTTCCTTGATAAAAAAATGTTTCTTCTGCTTGGGGGTTAAAAAATGCATTTAATGCTCGAATCAGAGCAGACTTACCACTATTGTTCTGCCCGACTATGGCGTTAACAGAATCTAAGGAAACTCGGCAATGATCGATTGATCTGAACTTCTTAATATCAATGAAATCTATCTTCAAGATAACTTCCTTTTTATGTAGTTTTTACCGGAGAATTTTTAAGTATGTAAAGAGTTTAACTGTCTTATTTTTTGCCTTGGCGCTGCAATGACTTAACTGATGTTTTTTTATTGTTGTTAGCATCATCCTTAAAAATCTCGTCCTTCTAAATGGTGGGGTATTTTGAATTAGGTTATTTTTACGCTATCTGCGGGTAAATGGGAAGTGCTGGTTTG
>Ga0224496_10000048_pt1 | contig 89969 bp, 74 predicted proteins | sample SF_Jul11_sed_USG_2_FD_168127 | JGI IMG/M metagenome (GOLD analysis project Ga0224496, IMG submission 168127) | Sediment microbial communities from San Francisco Bay, California, United States - SF_Jul11_sed_USGS_8_1 | ecosystem: Environmental > Aquatic > Marine > Sediment | place: USA...
GTAAGCCCGGTTTACGGCGAGCCGACTTCCGCCTGGTCCGATTTGTTGGTTGCCGGCCTGAACAGTCTCGGGGTTGAAAAACTTTATGCCCATCAGGCCCGGGCCATCGATCTTGTCCGGCAGGGCGGCAACGTGGTGGTGGCCACCCCTACGGCCAGCGGCAAAAGTCTGATTTACAACCTTCCCGTCTTTGAGGCCATCCTTGGCGACTCCCGGGTCAAGGCCCTCTATCTTTTTCCGCTCAAGGCCCTGGCCCAGGATCAGCTGCGGGCCGTGGAGGAGTTGGCGGCCAAGTTGCCGAGCGAGCACCAACCCCGGGCCGCGATCTGTGACGGCGACACCTCGGCCTACCGCCGGAAAAAGTTGCGGGAGGCGCCGCCCAATATTCTGATCAGCAATCCGGATATGCTTCATCTCTCCATGATGGGCTACCATGAGAGCTGGGCCGAGTTCTGGGCTGATTTGAAATATGTGATTATTGACGAGGCCCATACCTACCGCGGGGTGTTTGGTTCGCACATGGCCTGGGTGATGCGGCGGCTTAAGCGGATCTGTAATTTTTACGGCAGTAAACCCAGCTTTATTCTTTCCTCGGCCACTATCGGCAACCCCGGTGAGCTGGCCCGCGATCTGATAGGCCTTGATGTCGAGGTGGTCAGTGACAGCGGTGCGCCCCAGGGGCCGCGCCATTTTCTGTTCGTTGATCCCCTGGACAGTGCGGCCTATACCGCAAGCCAGCTGCTGGAAGCGGCCATCAAGCGCGGCCTGCGCACCATTGTTTACACCCAGTCCCGCAAGATGACCGAGCTGATTTCGGTCTGGACCAGTGACCGGCTCGGGGGGTTGGCCGATAAGCTCACCTCCTATCGGGCCGGTTATCTGCCCGAGGAGCGGCGGGAGATCGAGGAGAAACTGACCAGCGGTGCGCTCTACGGGGTGGTGGCCACCAGTGCTCTGGAGCTGGGCATCGATATCGGCGCCCTTGATATCTGTATCCTTGTGGGTTATCCGGGCACGGTGATGCAGACCTGGCAGCGCAGCGGACGGGTGGGGCGCAAGCTCCGGGAATCGCTCACTATTCTGGTGGGCCAGGAGGATGCCCTGGATCAGTTTTTTATGCGCAACCCGGAAGAGTTTTTTAAGCGGGAGGTGGAAAAGGCGGTTCTCAATCCGGAAAATCCGGTGATCCTCGACCGCCACCTGCTCTGTGGGGTGGCGGAGCGGCCTTTGCGTCATGATGATCCCCTGTTGCTGGAAAAAGGGGTGGTGGAAGCGGTGGCCCGCTTGACTGCCTCGGGAGAGCTGCTCCAGGGGGCGGACGGCAAAAACTGGTTCACTAATCGCAAATATCCCCACCGCGAGGTGGATCTGCGGGGCAGCGGCCAGTCGTTTGCCATTTATGATGCTAGCCGCGAGGAATTGCTGGGCCGGATCGATGGGGTCCGCTGCCTCAAGGAATGCCACCCCGGCGCGATTTATCTCCATCGCGGCCAGACCTGGCTGGTGGTTGATCTTGATCTTGCCGGCCATAGCGTCATGGTGCAGCGCAAGAAGGTCAATTATTTCACCCGGCCCCTGGCCACCAAGGAAACCGAGATCCTTGAGGTGTGCGCCACGGTCGAGTTTGCAAATTTCAAGGCCTCCTGGGGCAGGCTCAAGGTCACCGACCTGGTCACCGCCTATCAGCGGCGGCTGGTAAAGGGGCAGAAGCTGGTCGCCACCGAGCGGCTTGATTTGCCGCCCCAGGTCTTTGAAACGGAAGGGTTGTGGCTGGAGATCCCCTTGCCCCTGCAGCAGCGGCTTGAGCAGGAGCAGGTTCATTTCATGGGCGGGATTCATGCCGTCGAGCATGGCGCCATCGGCATCTTTCCCCTGGTGGTGCTCTGCGATCGCAATGACGTGGGCGGCATTGCCTACCCCTTTCATCCCCAGGTGGGGCGGGCCGCGATTTTCATTTACGACGGCTATGCCGGGGGCGTGGGGCTCAGCCGCCAGGCCTTTGGCGAATTGGCCGAGCTTCTCCGACTAACCCTGCAGACTATTGCCAGCTGTCCCTGCGAGGTTGGCTGCCCCTCCTGCGTCCATTCCCCCAAATGCGGTTCCGGCAATCGGCCCATTGATAAGGCGGCCGCTCTGCGCTTGTTGCAGGCCTTGCTTGGCCAGCAGGAGGCCGGCGCGGTTTGTCAGCCGCAGGTCAGGGCTGCGACCATCTTGGCGGGTGGGGCAGAAGAGGCAGGAGGTGATGCGCAAGCTTTGCCGGCTGCCTCTGATGTGGCCAGGCCTTTGCGATTCGGGGTGTTTGATCTTGAAACCAAACGCTCGGCGGCCGAGGTCGGCGGTTGGCACCGGGCTGAAAAAATGGGGATCAGCGTCGGGGTGCTTTATGATTCGGCCAGCGACAGTTATCTAAGCTTTTTCGAGGATCGGATCGAGCAGCTGGTTGAGCATCTTAAAGGCCTTGATCTGGTGATCGGGTTTAATAACAAGCGTTTTGATAATCTGGTGCTTTCCGCCTATACCGACGAGGATCTGAGTAGGCTGCCCACCCTGGATATTTTGCAGGTGGTGCGCGACCGGCTCGGTTATCGGTTAAGCCTCGACCATCTGGCCGAGCACACCTTGGGGGTGAAGAAATCGGCCAACGGCCTGCAGGCTTTGGAGTGGTATCAGGCAGGGGAAATCGATAAGATCGTCGAATATTGTCAAAAAGACGTGCAGATAACCAGGGATCTTTATCTGTTCGGCCTGAAAGAGCAACATCTGCTGTTTCGGAATAAGGCCGGCATGCTGGTGCGTTGCCCGGTGGTATTTGCTAAGGGGAAAAAGTGAGGCTTTTAGACCAGGGCGTGGGGGTTCTGCTGGTGGAGTACGGTTCTTCCCCGGCTTAAGACCTCTTCCGGAATAAAAGGTTTGTCGATGTATGCCGCGCAGCCCCGCTTCTGGAGACGGCGCATGAGATTATTGTCGCCGTAGCCGGTAATGACCATGATCGGGATGGTAATTTTTGATTCGCGGAGCTTGTCGATGAGGCCGAGTCCATCGAGGCTGGGCATTTTTATGTCGGTGATGATCAGGTTTATCGGGCAGGTTGCCAGGGGATGATTGGTGATTTTGGTAAATGCTTCACTGCCGTTGCAGGTTTCAAGGACATTGAAACCTGCTTGGCGCAGGACGAGCCTCAGGGCCAGCCTGGTGTGTTTTTCATCTTCTGCAATTAATATGTGTACGTTCTTCATCTCGTTTGGGTCTTCAGCCTTGCCGGTAACGGCAAATCGAATTGGCAATCTTCTCAGCTGATATGCATATTATGTAGCTTTGCGTTAATGATTTGTTGCGATTGAGAGGTCGTCGGAAATGAGTTGTGGAGGTAACTATCATTACTTCCTTCCTGCTGGATGAATCTGCCGGGATGATGAATCTGCAAAAAAAGCCGCTTCCCATCAAGCCTTACAAGAAGACTTGATGGGAAGTTTTGGATCAGCGAGGGGGGGGGACCGATCCAAATGGCAACTGTTATTGTCCTGTTCAGGACATTATTTTTTTAATGGGTGTTGCAGGAAAGCAGTGCATAAGCATCTGCCACCGAGTCAACGAGGGCGCCGAAGATTAATGGAACGTTTTGGCTGCCGCTTTCGGCTGATAAGATACAAATTTGATCCGTATCTTGCCTGGAGCCGGAAAAGTTGTTTATCCTCAGATCTAAAACCGGAACAATCTTGCCATGGAAGTATATGCTTCCCATTACCGTTTTGCTTGAAATCGGCAGAGCTGATGATGGGATAACTCCGAGTACCTTTTTGATGCTCAGGGAGTCGTTGCAATATGTGTTCTGATCAAGTGAAAATGCTGAATTTGACTTTATCGGTGCTAATGGTTGCATATTGTATCCTCCCGGCCTTATCGCACAGGCTGGTAATCGTTTTATTTGTTTATTAGCTATTGAAAGATGCGTGCCAAGGTTGAATTAAAAACATTAACTGCTTGATTTGATAGGAAAAAAACCTTTTTTGCTCTGGCCTTGGGGGAGGGGCAACTGTGTCAATTTATGTTGATGTGATTGGTTGCCATATGGTTGGGGGGGGGTGAGTTGGCGGGGGCGGAAGTATTGCGTATCTAAAAGTTGATATGTAAACAAATATTTACATGCTATGGCCGGTTCGCAGGGGTTGCTGTCTGTGATATTTATAAAAAACAAGATGCACCGGCGGAATGATTCCGCCGGTGCCTTCGGGGCGCTAAAAATCTTCGAAATCGATCTCGTTGTCTTTCTCGCTTATCTTTGCGGGAAGCTGTTTCTTGGTAATTTTTTTGACGGGAGCCGGTGGGGTGGGCCTTTTGAGGGTGGAGAGCGGCTTGTTTGTCGGTTTTTGTAAATTTACCCCGTCATCACTACCTGTCACCAGGGCGGCTAAATCTACAACAATATGTTGAAGTTGGTTGGCCTGGGCGTTAAGTTCTTCAGCCGCTGAGGCCGATTCTTCGGCATTGGCTGCGTTTTGTTGGGTCACCGAGTCTATTTGGCTGATGGCCTTGTTGACCTGGTCGATGCCATGGGCCTGTTCGTTGGATGCTTCAGCTATTTCGCTGACCAGACCGCTGATTTTGGTGGCAGACGCGGAAACTTTGTTAAAGGCTTCATTGGTTTTCGACGCTATGCTCGAACCGGTTTTAACTTTTTCAACAGTGCCTTCAATTAATTCCGAGGTGTTTTTGGCGGCTTCCGCGGCTCGCATTGCCAAATTACGGACTTCATCGGCGACCACTGCGAAACCGGCCCCGGCTTCACCGGCTCTGGCCGCTTCAACCGCGGCATTTAAGGCGAGCAAATTTGTCTGGAAGGCGATTTCGTCGATTGTTTTTATGATTTTTGATGTTTCTTCGCTTGCCTGGGCGATTTCCGTCATGGAATTATTGAGATTGCCCATGGATTGTTCCGCGGTGGTGATAGTTTTTTGAGCGTCTCCCATCAGCACATCGGCTTGCTTGGCATTTTCCGCATTTGTCCTGGTCATTGAGGACATTTCCTCAAGGGAGGCCGCAGTTTCTTGCAGGGAGGCGGCCTGCTCGGTTGATCCTTCCGCCAACAGATGGCTGGCGCTGGAAATTTCGTTGGAGGCCTGCACCATTTTGCCACCGCTGACCTCTAAGGTCTCAATGGTATTGTTGAGGCGTTTGGTTATATTGCCGGTGAAGATATAAAGAGACGCGCCCATGAGAACAAGGAGTACGCCTCCCCCCAGGAAAAGTCCCCAACGCATCATGTTTATCGTTTTGATTTGCTCGCTGGCATCTCTTACAAAAACAAGAACCCCTTTGGTTGTATTCGCGTAATCACGAATGGGGATCGCGGTCAGCAAGCGCCCGTTTGTCTCGGCGGTTGCAACTTGATTGACCGCCTTTTGCAGAAGTTCCGCGGTGATATAGGGATCTGTTTCGTTTTGGCTTGAAGAGAAAATTCTGGCCATCTCGCCGGTAATCGGCGGTTTTTTGTCTCGTATGTTTCTGGCGATCTCCAATTCGCTTGCCGACATGTATACGGCGACATTGTCGGAATCCAAGGCCTTGGCGGTTTCAAACAATTTATTGAGGTCGAGCAGTGCCTCTACCGAGCCCAGGTATTGGCCGTTATCTCCCGTGATCGGCACAAGTCCCCGCACCGCAAACCCGCCTCGGCCGATTTCAATGCCGGCCAGCTTTGTTTTGTTGCGGCTGACTTGTAATACTGTTTCCCGGAAGCTTGAGATATCATCTCCTCCGTCCTTTTTTCCGGATTCCCGCCAGATACGCAGAAAACTTTTGGCCGGTGGCAGGTGAAAATGGATTTTAAAGCTTTTGATGTCAAGGGTGGCGCAGACTTCCTGATGGATGGCATCAAAGCTGTCACGTAATATTTTGCGGCCCGCATTTTCGTCGCCGGAGGCGGCAAGTTTGTATGCCTCCTGAACGCCGGGAACTTTAGCGGCCATGGCCGCTATGGTAAGCGCCTGGGTTTTAAGGCTGGTAAAGCTTTTTTCCGCCAGTTCCTGCTGGCTTGCGGTTACTTCGGCAACCTTTGTCCGCCACATGTCGGTTACAACCCAGATGGCGGAGCCGAGCAGGATATTAATGGCAAGGAATACCAGAAAAAGCGGTATCCCCATTACCTTGGCGCGCAGGGTTAGTTTCATGGCCGGCTCCTTGTTGTTTAATAAGCAAAGTGGATTCTTTTTTTATAATTATATGTTGAAAACCAAAAAAAATGATACCGGTTTTTGGACGGAGCAGGGGAGAGATGGTTTGAGTCAAGTGTTAGGTGAATCAGGATCGGAAATGATGTTCAGCGGTTAAGGTAAAGGGCCGGGCAGGCTTGCACGAAAAATCTTTTTATGCAAAAAAAATGATGTTATCAGGTTGCAGCAGGAAAAATGGCCCTGGCTGAGGTGCCTTCTTTGGGGAGGGAGATGAATTCAAGTCGACCATTGTGTTCTTCCATGATCCCCGCCGAGATTGACAGGCCCAAACCGCTGCCGCCGTTATCGCGCTTGGTGGTGAAGAAGGGGTCTTGGATTCTTTTGAGATGTTTAGGGCTGATGCCGCTGCCTTGGTCAATGATCGTCACCGATACTTGTTTTTTCTCTTGATTGTAGCTGGTGGTGATCGTGATGCTTTTGTCGGGAGAGGGCAGGGACTGGCAGGCATTTTGGATCAAATTGATAATGACTTGTTCGGCTCTTTGGAAGTTGCCTTTGACTTGGGGGAGATTTTCTTCGTATTGCACCGTCAAGTGATCGGTGGATCTTTTTACGGGGTTGGCCAACAGAACCAGGGCGGCTCGGATAACATCATTGACATTAAACAGCTGATTCATGTCGGAGATGCCTTGCCGGGCATAGTCCCTGAGGTTGAGCACTATTTTGCGGATGCGTTTCGAGCCTTCAAGTATCCCGGAAAATAGTTCCGGGATATGTTCCCGCATCTCGGAGTAGGGGATGCCGGAGACCAAAAAGTCGCCGTGATCCTGAAAATGCTGTTCCAGGATCGGTTGAAAATCTTCCCAGGCCCGGTGCAGAAGCGGGGCGTTCATGGTGATGAAGTTGTTCGGGTTGTTGATCTCATGGGCCACCCCTGCCACCAGAATACCTAAAGACACCATTTTGTCCGCTTCAATAAGCTGCTGTCTGCGTTGTTCCGCTTCCTTTTCCGCTTTTTTTCTGGCCCGAATATCCTCTTGTAGTTGCTTGTTGGTGCGTTCCAACTCCTTTGTGCGCTCTTCCACCAGCTTTTCAAGGTGTTGCCGGTAATTGTTTAACTCCTGTTCAATATGTTTGCGCTTGGTGATATCGGTAAAGACCAAAACCGCCCCGGCAATTTTTTGGTTATTGTTGATGGGGGAGATAACATATTCAACGTGAAATGCTTCGTCGTTTGCCCGGAAAAAGGTGGTGGTGGCGGCCATTGGCTCGTCAAAGATCCATACGGCGGGTATGTTGCATTCCGCTGAGCTTTGCGGGTCGGCTTTGGGTTCGATAACGGTGGAAAATGGTTTGCCGATCACCTCTTCTTCCTCTTTGATCAGCAGCATTTGCATGGCCGCCGGATTCATGAGGGTTACCTTGCCTTGGTTATCCAGGCCGACAATGCCTTCTCCCGCTGCCTCCAAGATCATTTTGTTTTTATTGGTTTCTTCGGAAAGTTCCTGGGCCGCTTGCTGCAAGGCCAGCTGGTTTTTCTTGAGATCCTGTAACAGCGTTTTTCGTTCCATGCCCTTGGCAAGGGAAACTTCAAGCTCAATCAGGGAGACGGGTTTCTGGAGGTAGTTGATCGCCCCCATTTTCATGGCTTCAACCGCGGTCGAAATTTCGGTGTGGCCGGATACAACGATGCATTCAAGGTCGGGTTGTACCTTGAGGGCTTCGCGCATGAGGGCAATGCCGTTCATGCCGGGCATGATAATATCGGTGATCAGAAGATCGACCGGTGTTTGCTGCAGGGATTTAAGGGCGTCCGGACCGTTGGTCGCGGTATACACTTCATAGTCGAGGCGCTCGACCAGCATGGACAGCAGTTTCAGAACAATGGGCTCGTCGTCGACAACGAGTATTTTTCCTTTTATGGCCATAGGTCAGCGGTGCCTGATGGTTATAAGCAGCGGTCTGCTAGTTCTGTCGTTTCAAACGTTGACTAAGGGCTTGTGGGGATATTCCCAGCATCATGGCGGCAGTGCGTTGATTATTTTCGCTTCGTTTTAGGGCTTCTTCAATGAGGGTCTGGGTGGCGTCCTTGAGGGTCGGCAGGGCTTCAAGCTGGGTCGCCCAGGATTGCAGTTGAAGCGGGCCGTTTTCTTTGGGTAATGGTGCGCTTTGCGGCGAACGGTCTTGAATGATTGTTTTTTTGAAAAGGTCCATGGAGAGCATTTTTGACTGATGGTTGCTCACCGCATCATAGACCATGGCCTTTAATTCCCTGACATTGCCCGGGAAATGATAACCTTTCAGCAGATTGACCAGCTCCTTGGGATAGGTCGGTTTTTTCTTGTTGAACTCCTTGGCGGCCTGTTCGGTAAAATGGTCGAGAAGCAGGGGGATGTCATCTTTGCGCTCGCGCAATGGCGGAATCCGGATACAGTGGGTTCTGAGGCGGTAATAGAGATCCGGGCGGAATTTCCCCTTGTCCCGCAGATCTTCCAGGTTGCAGTGGGTGGCGACGATAACCCGGGCGTCTGATTTTTTGGCCAGATCCGATCCCAACGGATAATATTCACGTTCTTCCAGAAAGCGGAGGAGCTTTACCTGGGAGACCTCGTCCAGGTCGCCGATCTCATCCAGGAAAAGAGAGCCGCCCGCGGCTTTTTCGACCAGACCGGGCCGGGGGCGGTCGGCGCCGGTGAAGGCGCCTTTGCTGTGGCCGAACAGGGTGTCGGTGAACACCTGGCTGTCAAGGCCGGCCACGTTAACCGTGACATACTGGCCGGTTTTGCCGCTCAGGTCATGCACGGCCTGGGAAATACTTTCCTTGCCCACCCCGGTTTCGCCGGAGATGAGCACCGGCTGTTGCCCCTCGGCAATGGCTTCGCAATAACGAAAAAGGGTATTCATCTTTTCGTTGCAGGTAATGATGTTTTTAAAAACTTCCGGGTGGGTTAGGGCATCGGAGAAGAATCTTCTGTTCAGTTGGGAGTTTTCCCGCCTGAGGCTGCGGATTTCCAGCGCCCTTTTAATGCTTGGCAGCAGCCGCTCGATTTCAACGGGTTTTAAAACGTAGTCAAAGGCGCCGTTGCGAATCGATTCGACCGCCGATTCCACCTCGTTTACCCCGGTAACAATAATTGTCGGGATGTCCGGGTAATTATGCATGATATCGGCCAGAATTTCCTGGCCGGAAACATGGGGCATCATCAAGTCGAGCAACACCACCTCGATATCATTGTTCTTAAGATAACCGGCGACTTCTCGGCTGTCATTGCAGCGGATCGTATTGTTGATGCCCTGAGAGCGCAGGGCAATGTCAAAGCTTGCTAAAGCGTGGGGTTCATCGTCAACCAGTAGGATGGGGTGTGGCGGGTAGAGGGTTGCGCTTATTTTTCCCATAGGTTTCAGGTGATGCCAAAAGAAAAATTAAAGTGGGTTAATCATGTTTAAGGGGCCGGTCGGTAGCCGCTAGTTGGGCCAGAGAAGCTTATCGTAAATCCACCCGCTGGTGCCGTCTTCGTGTTGGACCTTGACCCATTCCCCCTCTTTTTCAAGCGGGGTGAAAACCACCCCGTATTTAACCGAGGCCATGATCTCGTAATCCTTGCCGGCGCCAACCCGCATGTTAACAGAATTAACTTTTACGATTAAGGTTTTTTTCTTGGCCAGCAGCGGGGAGTATACCCAGCCTTTATCGCCTTCAAAGTCGACGACCTGAGCCCATTTGCCTTGCCGGCTAATAACCTGGAGGGGAAAGTTTTTGAAGACCTCCCACAAAATTTCCTGGTTGGTGTCCGGGCCGGATCTGATGTTTACCCCATCCTTTTTGACACTGACATATTCAGCGGCAAAAGCCGAAACGGTTACGGCTAACGCGATGGTGATAATGGTTGTGAGTTGTAACAGTCTGAGAAGTGGCGATTTTTTTGTCACGGGGTGAATCTCCTAACAAAAATTATAATAATAAGTTGGGGTGGGAAATTTTGCTGCGTTGAAAAAAATACAAATTCATATCCGACGATGGCTCCACGGTAGCATCAACCGCAGAACAAGTCAACCATCCGGCCGCTGGAAGGGGTGCAAAAAAGCAGTTTGGGATCGGGTTGTTAATGGGGCGGCTCAGCGGCTGCGCCGATGATTATCGGGCCGTAACCGGCAGAGGCGTTCTCCCCGGTGTTGTCGGTGTCGGTCATGATGGCAATGGCGCCGACATTGCCCGGTTCCTCGCCAAAGTAAAGCTTGTAGTCTTCGTAGATATTGCGCTCTTCCGTTACCCACTGTCCCGTTTTGGCCGGCCCGCTTTCCACCGCAATCATCATGGCGTTTGCGGTGTAGGCGTTGGGCAGCGCCCGGCCGACCGGGAGCCGGTTGGCCCAGATGTAGTTGAGGGCCTTGGTCTTCCAGAAAAAGACGGAAGGGAATACCACATAAATTCTTGCCGGGTAATCATCGCCGGCCTTGGTCCGGGCATCACCGGTTTTGAGAATGTGGTCGATTTTCCAGCTCCACTTGAGGATCGGGCGGAGCTGGGGCGCATAGTCGATTTTGTAAAAAAGGCCGGATGCGGCGGCGGTGCTTGTTGCCTGAATCCAGGCTCGCTCTTCGTTTTTTTCTGCCCGATAATGAGTTTGGCCGCTGAATATTTTCGGCTGCCAGCCCGGCGCAATCCCGGCGCGGTAGTCGTCGAGGATCTGTTCGCCGGGTGCGGTGGCCCCCAGGGTCAGACCGCCGGCCGTCAGCGTGATGATTATGGCATGGAGCAATGCTTTTTTTTGCATGACTTGGGTCGGCGCCTGTTTGTGCTATACTGATTTTATCGGCCGGAATTTTTTCATCCGAGTGGTGTGCGATTATAGCGCGGAATGGCAGTAGTGCCAAGTTTTCATCTTGATAAGGGCGGTTGGAATCCCAGGCGATTCCCGGCCGAGTGCTATGGAAAAAATTATTGATGAAATATTGTTCAGTAAGCACCCCGCCGTGGAGAAGCTGCTTAAAAAAGTTGCGTATTCAATCGAGCTGAGCGCGCAAGAGCACATGGCCGGGGCGCTTCCCGAGGAGGCGCTCCTTAAGCTTATCGGGCGGGTGGTCAAGGAAGTTCGTTCCTTTACCGAGGGGCAGATCAGTCATATTTATGAGTTGGTCAAGATCGGCTTGGGACTATCTTCGGAAAAACGTATCGACCGCTTGCTTGAAATGATCGTCAGCGAGGCCCGCCGGTTCACCCATGCCGATGGCGGAACCCTGTATATCACCAGTGAGGACGGCGAGAGCCTTGATTTTGCAATTGTGCAGAATGACTCCCTTGGGGTTTTTATGGGGGGCAGCGGGGAGCGGATTTCCTGGCCGTCGGTGCCGATGCGTTTGGCGGATGGCAGGCAAAATCATGGCAATGTTTCCGCCTATTGCGCCCTCACCGGGGAATCCGTCAATATCCATGATGTTTATTCGGCGGCAGGCTTTGATTTTCAGGGTACCAAGGACTTTGACGAATCCACCGGCTATCGTTCTCAATCGATGCTGGTTATTCCTCTCAGGGATCATGAGGAGGAGGTGATCGGGGTCCTCCAGTTGTTGAATGCCAGGGAGAAAGAAACCGGCAAAGTCGTTTCTTTTCCCGAGGAAGAGGTCGAAATGGTTACCAGTTTGGCCTCGGAGGCGGCTATCGCCCTGACCAATATGCGGTTGGTCAAGGGGCTGGAAAATCTGCTGGATGCCTTTGTGCGCACCATCGGTGACGCCATTGATGAGAAATCTCCCTATACGGCCGGCCATATTTACCGGGTTTCCAAGCTCACCTCCAAGTTGGCCCAGGAGGTTAATCGGGCGGGGCAGGGAATCTTCGCCGAAGTTTTTTTCGATGAGGCCGAGCTTGCCGAGATCAGCATGGCTGCCTGGCTCCATGATGTCGGCAAAATTACAACCCCTGAGTTTGTGATGGATAAGGCGACCAAGCTGGAAACAGTGCTTGATCGCCTGGAACTGGTCAGGCTGCGGGTGGAGATTATCAAGCGAGACAAGATTATCGCCCGTCTTTCCGGCTCATCTTCACCTGATTCCGAGATGTTGCCGGATAATGAAGATGAGTGGTCGGAAATTCTCGGCTTTCTCGCCCAGGTTAATCTGGGCAGCGAGGGGTTGAGCGACCAGGCGGTGGACAGGCTGAAAGGGCTGGCCCGGCACTCGTATGGGGTACGAGGTCGCAGTCATCCTTTGCTCACCGCCGATGAGGTCGAGAACCTTTGTGTGCGCTGTGGGACCTTGACCGAAGAGGAGCGGCAGGTGGTGAATCATCATGCCGAGATGACGATCCGGATGCTTGAGCAGCTGCCGTTTCCCAAGAAGTTGCGCAATGTGCCCGCCTATGCCGGAATGCACCATGAAAAGCTGGCCGGCTCCGGTTATCCCCGCGGCCTGCGGGCCGAGCAGATTCCCTTGCCTTCGCGGATGATTGCCCTGGCTGATATTCTCGATGCCCTGACGGCGGTGGACCGGCCCTATAAGGCCGGGAAATTATTGTCTGAGTCTCTGGCCATACTGGAAAAAATGGTCGAGCAGGAGGAGCTTGACGGCGATCTTTGTGATCTGGCCATAGAGTCCGGGGTGATCGTGCAGTATGCCTGGGAAACCTTGCCCGCCGAACTGGTGGATGATTTTATCTGGCGCGGCAAAGTTTATTCGGTCAGCGGCGGGCAAGGTTCGCGGGGAATGGAAGTTAAGTAAATCAAGAATTCCTTATTGCCTTTTGGCCCCTTAATGGGGGATGCGGTCACCCCTACCGGCCTGAGGCCGATTGATTCGGCATATTCCCTGATTTCCTCAATCACCCCATGGTGAAGCTCACTGTTTGTGATCACGCCGCCTTTTTCAAGCGTGCCTTTTGCCACTTCAAATTGCGGTTTGATCAGGGCCAGAATCGCCACCTGGTTTTTAAAAAAAATCAGCAGGGCCGGCAGCAGCGCCTTGAGCGAGATAAAGGAGGCGTCAATCACTGCCAGGTCCAAGGGATCGGCGATATCGCCGGGTTGAAGTTTTCTGGCATTGGTCCTTTCCATGACCACTACCCGCGGGTCCTGTCGCAGTTTCCAGTCCAGTTGGCCGTAGCCCACATCCACCGCATAGACCTTGTGGGCGCCGCGTTGCAGGAGGCAGTCGGTGAAGCCGCCGGAGGAGGCGCCGATATCGGCGCAGATGAAGCCGGTAGGGTCGATCTTGAAATAATCAAGGCCGGCCGCGAGCTTGAGTCCGCCGCGGCTTACATAGGGGGAGGGCTTTTTTTTGAGCTCCACCCGGCTGTCGTCGGGAAACAGGGCGCCGACCTTGTCCGCCGGCTGGTCATTGACCTTCACCAGGCCCGCGGCAATGTAGGCCTGGGCTTTTTGCAGGGTGGGCGCCAGCTTGCGGGTTAGGACCAGTTGGTCGAGCCTGATTTTCATGAAGAGAACGGCCTTCTAATCATTATCAGCCTTGCGGATTGTTTCACAGAGTTCGTCCGCCATGCTGTTGATCAGGTTGTCATCCTTGCCTTCCACCATAACCCTGATCACCGGTTCGGTGCCGGAGGCCCGCACCAGGATCCGGCCGTCGTTGCCGAGTTTGTCCTCAAGTTTTTTCATTTGGCTGTTAAAACCGGGCAGGGTTGCCGGGTTAATTTTTTGAGCGGTCCGGACATTTTTTAAGACCTGGGGAAAGCTGTCCATTATCGAGGCCAGCTCCGACATCGGCTTGTTCTTTTTGATCATCACCGCCAGAAGTTGCAGGGCGGCAAGGATGCCGTCGCCGGTGGTGTTGTGATCCATGAACACAAGATGGCCGGATTGCTCGCCGCCGAAGTTGTAGCCGTTTTTGCGCATTTCTTCGACCACATAGCGGTCGCCGACCTGGGTGCGCAACATCTTGCCGCCCATTTGGGCCATGGCGACTTCCAGGCCCATGTTGCTCATCACCGTTGCCACCAGGGTTTTTTTCTTGAGTTTCTTGCGGGCCATGAGATCGGCGGAGCAGATGGCCATTGTGTGGTCGCCGTCGACGATGTTGCCTTTTTCGTCACAGACAATGAGGCGGTCGCCGTCGCCGTCAAGGGCGATGCCGATATCCGCGCCCAGCTCCTTGACCTTTTCGGCCATCAGCTCCGGGTGCAGCGCCCCGCAGTTCTTGTTGATGTTTTTGCCGTCGGGGTTGACGCCGAGGGTGGTGACCTTGGCCCCCAGTTCTTCAAAGACGTGGGGCGCGACGCCGTAGGTCGCGCCGTGGGCGCAGTCCAGCACAATGTGGAAATCGTCCAAGGTGTAATCTTTGGGGATGGTATTTTTTAAAAAAACAATATAGCGGCCCCTGGCGTCATCAATGCGGGTGGCGCGGCCGACCTCTTCGGCCACCGGTCGCAGCGCCGCCATCTTTTGGGAAAAAATGAGATCCTCGATCTCCAGCTCTTTCTCGTCCGGCAGTTTAAAGCCGTTTCTGGAGAAGATCTTGATGCCGTTGTCCTGGAAAGGGTTGTGGGACGCCGAGATAACCACGCCGGCATCGGCCCGCATACTGGTGGTGATAAAGGCGATGCCCGGGGTGGGCAGGGGGCCGACCAGCAACACGTCAACCCCCATGGAGCAGATTCCGGCGGCCAGGGCGTTTTCAATCATATAGCCGGAAAGGCGGGTGTCCTTGCCGATGACGATCCGGTGGCCGTGCTTCATATCCTTGACCAGAAAGGCGATGCCGCGGCCGATCTGCATGGCGATTTCCGTGGTCATCGGGAAGATGTTGGCAACGCCGCGGACACCGTCTGTACCGAATAGTCTTCTCATTCTCTGTTTCCTTAGGATTGTTTCCGGATAAGCTTTATGGGTAAGGCCAAGCGATTTGTTTTTTTTGGGGAATAGCTCTTTAAGGTTAAAGGCTTATTTTTTCCTCTTGCCGATGGTAACGGTAACCTCGGCCGGGATGATTTCAATAATTTTCACATGATTGGGGGCGGCTGTTTCTACCTGGATGGTGTGTTGCCCGTCGCTCAGGTTGTCCGCCCAGATCCTGGTCTGGATCAGATCCTGGAGCTTGGCTTTGTCTTCGCTGATGGTGATGGGGATGGTGGCCAAGATGTTGACCTTGTTGGGGGATATTTTTCTAACCAAAGCCTGGGCTTCCTTGCTCATGATCTGGACCGGAATGTTGTTGATGGCCTTTTCCACCATTTTTTCCTGAATGACGACCTCGGCATCGACCACCGTATCTCCGATCAGGTTCAGGATCTCCGGTTCGAGGTCCAAGGAGATCTGGGTGTCGAAGCTTTTTGTCCTATCGGTGATATCGATCGGCTTGGTGTTAAACGAATCATCCTTGCCGATAATGGACTGCGGGCCGTTTATTTTTAAGCTCCGCGGGGTAAGCTTGACGTTTTTTAATTCGAAATTATTGTCTGGTTTGCCCGTGGTTTTGGCGGTTATTACGAACTCTTTTTCAATAAGCCGGTCAAGCAGCAGGGTGATATTGTTCGGTTGGATCCTCAGGACATTGATGCCCCGGGGAAAAGGAATGGAGTCGGTTTCGTTTTTGACGACCACGGTGCCGGGGTCGGCCTTGGAAAGGTTGATCGTTCGGGAGATATGTTGCCGGTTTACCCCGTTGATCAGGCCGCGGGGGCCGCTGATCGTAACCTCAAGCTGTTTTTTGAACTGGTTGGAGACAACCAGATCCCGGGGCAGGTTGACAATCTCCACCGGAATAATGACGTTGGTGTCCACCTTGTCTTCGCCGACCACGAAAAACCAAAGAAATACGGCGAAGAAAAGCGACAGGAGTTTGAGAACCCAATTCTGGGGCCAATTGATGATGTTGGCGTTGGGCGCTCGTCTTAAGACTTGTTTAACCAGTTTTTCCATAATATCGGCGATGTGTGTTCTTTAGGGACAAAAATTGCGTCAAGTCTGCTCCTGAGCGCGTTTTCATCAAGGTCGGTAGTCATGGCGCCGTGCTGGACCAGGGAAATCTTTTGGGTTTCCTCGGAGATAACGATAATCACGGCATCGGTTTCTTCGGAAAGGCCGATGGCGGCACGGTGCCTGGTTCCCAGTTGTTTGCTGATGTAAGGGTTTTTGGTGAGGGGCAGGATGCAGCCCGCGGAACGAACTCTGTCGTTTCGGATTACCACCGCCCCGTCGTGTAGTGGCGAGGTGGTGTGGAAGATGCTGATAATGAGCTGTTTGCTGACCTTGGCGTCAAGATTGATGCCGGACTCGATGAAATCCTGGAGCCCGGTTTCCCGCTCAATGACGAGAAGGCCGCCGATCTTGTGGTGGGCCATGTATTGCGCCGATTTGACGATCTCCACCAGGGCTTGGACCATATCCTCATAGGGTTTTGCAAAGGGGGTCTGCCCCACCTGGGTTAGAACCCGGCGGATGTCTCGTTGGAAGATTATTATAATGATAAGGAAGATCGAACTCAAAAAGGAGCCCAACAGCCAGTAAAGGGTAAGAAATTCAAGTTCGCGGGCGGCGAAATAGACAGTAATGAGCACGAAAATGCCGACCAGCATCTGTACCGCTCTTGTGCCACGGATAAGCAGCATGATTCGGTAAATGATAAAGGCGACTATCAAGATATCGAAAATGTCCTGCCAGCGTAGTGAATGTAAGATGTCGAGCATTATTAGTTTGGTCCCGGGGGGGATGGATGGCCCATCCGAAAAAAAAATGAAAAAACAACGGAATTGCCCTGTATTTATTAGAGTAAACGATAACTGGTCGGTTGGGCAAGAGCCATTGGGTATTTTTTTAAAAAAATTGCCGAGTTGGACAGGTGATATTTTTTTGAGAATTTTTGAAAAAAATGGTTTGGTTTATGACGGGTGTCACTTGAATGTTGACAGGTGGTATTATTTGATTTAATATTCTATGATTTTCCGACGGCAAGCTGTTTGGTTTGTTTGTTCGGATATTCTTTTTTTGCCGTAATTTCGTATCTTAGCGTAAGGTTGCGGTTTATTGCTTGTATTTACTTGGTATCTTTTTTTGCGGAAATACGCATATTAAGTTCTGAATTTAAAATACTTATAGGAGTTTAGAGTTGGCCAACCATAAATCTGCTTTAAAAAGAAATCGTCAGAATCTTCTGGCTCGTCTTCGTAACCGTGCAAACAAAACCAGAATGAAGAATGTCATAAAAGATGTTCTTGATGCCATTGAGCAAAATTCCGTTGATGGAGCTCAGGAAGCATTGCGGGCGGCTATTCCCGTTATTGAAAAAAGTGCGGTTAAGGGTGCCATCCATAAAAAGAATGCTTCTCGCAAGGTTTCCCGCCTTACCAAAAAGGTCAATGCCCTTGTGGGTAACAATCAGTAAGATTCGGAAGCTCGGCGCCCCAATTTTAGGTGCGAATATTTCCTCTGGATGAACTGGTCGTTACATTAATAACATAATAATAGGATTAATGAATTTCCCTGTATTATGGGATGCGCTTAAGTTCTTCTTGGAAAAATATGATTGCAACCCCGTAAAGCCATGTGACTCCACGTCTCCATGGCTTTTTTTGTTATTTGAGGATTTTTCATGCTTCGCCCTTCCTTGAAAGAGTTCGAACAGCTTGCCTCTAACGCCGGTCTGGTCCCGGTATATCGGGAAATCGTCGCCGATCTTGATACGCCCCTTACCGTTTTTGCCAAGGTGGCCGGTGATGAGACCCACGCCTTTTTGTTTGAGAGTATGGAAGGCGGGGAAAAATGGGGCCGTTATTCCTTTATCGGCCTCGATCCCATCGTTACCTTTGAAAGCCGGGGCGAGGAGATTTCCATAATCCGTGACGCCAAGGAGGAGTCGCTGCGCGGTGACCCCCTTGTGGTGTTACAGGAACTGCTTGCTTCCTTTAACGCCTGTGATCCGGCCGCTGCCGGTGACCCCGATCTTTTGCCCCGTTTTTTCGGCGGGGCGGTCGGCTTTCTCGGCTACGACATGGTCCGCTTCATGGAGCGGTTGCCTGCCCGAAATCCCGAATTAGCCCAGTTTCCGGACAGCGCCTTTATGGTGCCTCGAATCGTCCTGATTTACGACAGCCTGCGTCAGGTGTTGACCGTGGTTAATCTGGTTCGCACCGAAGCAGTGGCCGAGATGTCGGTCGCCTATGAACGGGCGGTGGCTGAAGTTGATGAAATTGTTGAGCGCCTCAAAAAACCTTTATCCACCGATTATGTGAACGGTACGACCTTTGCCGAGGACAAAATCCACAACTTCTCCTCCAATATGAGTGAGGAATCCTTCCATGAAATGGTGCGCAAGGCCAAGGAGTATGTTCAGGCCGGCGATATCATCCAGGTGGTTTTGTCCCAGCGCTTTCATACCAAAACCGAACTGGCCCCCTTTAAGCTCTACCGCGCCCTCCGCCATATCAATCCCAGCCCCTATCTTTTTTATCTCAAGCTCGGCGATCTGGTGCAGATCGGCTCGTCTCCCGAGATTCTCGTTCGCCTGGAACATGGCGAGATTGAGCTGCGGCCCATCGCCGGCACCCGGCATCGTGGTAAAACCGAGGAAGAGGATCTGGCTCTTGAACAGGAACTGCTGGCCGATCCCAAGGAACGGGCCGAACATCTCATGCTGGTGGATCTGGGCCGCAATGATGTGGGCCGGGTTGCCCGCTACGGTTCGGTGGAAACCCGCGATCTGCTGGTGGTCGAGCGTTACAGCCATGTCATGCATATTGTCTCCGGAGTTAACGGTATTCTGGAGCAAGGCAAGGATCAGTTTGACGTGTTGCGGGCCTGTTTTCCGGCCGGGACGGTGAGCGGCGCCCCCAAGATCAGGGCGATGGAAATTATTGAAGAGCTGGAGCCTGAGCGGCGCGGGCCCTATGCCGGCGCGGTCGGCTATTTTGGTTTTTCCGGGAACATGGATTTTTGTATCACCATCCGGACCTTTGTCATGAAGGGCGATGATCTCTGGGTCCAGGCCGGGGCCGGGATTGTGGCTGATTCGGTGCCTGAACTCGAGTATAAGGAAACCATCAATAAGTCGATGGGGTTGCGGCGGGCGGTCGAGCTTGCCGAAAAAGAGTTTTAACTTTGATTTAGCCAGTCTCCTAAGCGAGTGATGAGATAATGATAGTTGTCATAGATAATTACGATTCCTTTACCTATAACATCGTGCAGACCCTGGGCGGCCTGGGTGCTGAGCTCAAGGTGTTCAGGAACGATGAGGTGGATGTCGCCTTTGTTGCCGGGCTCAAACCGGATCGGCTGCTTATTTCGCCGGGCCCCTGTACGCCGGCCAAGGCCGGCATCTCCATTGAGGCGATCCGCTATTTCAGCGATAAGATTCCGGTGCTCGGCGTATGCCTCGGGCATCAGTCTTTGGGGGAGGCCTTTGGCGGCGATACCGTCCGGGCCGGCCGCTTGATGCATGGCAAGACCAGTCCGATCTTTCATGACGGGCTCGGGGTTTTTACCGGCCTGCCGAGTCCTTTTGATGCCATGCGCTATCATTCCCTGGTGGTCAGTGAGGAAACCCTGCCCGCCTGTTTGATGGTTACCGCCCGGACCGATCAGGGTGAGTTGATGGGGCTTCGCCACCGCGAATTGCCGGTGGAAGGGGTGCAGTTTCATCCCGAGTCGATCATGACCCCTGACGGCGTGGCGTTATTGAAGAACTTTATTGATCCCGCCTATCCCGAGATTCTGGCCGGGCAGCGCAAGGAGATGAAATGATGATCAAAGAGGCGATCGGCAAGGTTGTTTTGGGCATTGACCTGAGTGAAGCCGAGATGATCGGTGTTATGAATATGATCATGGGCGGCGAGGCCACTCCGGCCCAGATCGGTGCCTTTATTACCGCCTTGCGGATCAAGGGCGAGACCGTTGATGAGATCACCGGCGCGGCTCGGGTCATGCGGGAAAAGGCGACCAGGGTCGATGCGGGCCAGGCGGGCGGAATCCTGGTTGATACCTGCGGCACCGGCGGCGATGCCTCCGGCACCTTTAACGTGTCCACCACCGCCTCCTTCGTGGTTGCCGGCGCCGGTCTGCCGGTGGCCAAACACGGCAATCGATCCATTACCAGCAAATGCGGCAGCGCCGATGTGCTGGAAGCCCTTGGGGTTGATCTTAATCTCAGCGCCGAGCGGATCGGTCAATGTATCCGCGAGGTCGGCATCGGTTTCATGTTTGCCCCGGCTCTGCATGGGGCGATGAAGCATGCGATCGGCCCCCGGCGGGAGATCGGGATCAGGACCATCTTCAATATCCTGGGACCGCTCACCAACCCGGCCGGCGCCAATGTTCAGGTCATGGGCGTTTTTGCACCCGAACTTACCGAAACCCTGGCCCTGGTGCTTGGTAAACTCGGGGCGCAACGGGCGATGGTGGTTTGCGGGCAAGGCAATCTTGACGAGATTACGGTTACCGGCTCGACCAGGGTGTCCGACTGGGCAAACGGGGCGGTGCGCAACTACACCATTCAGCCGGCAGATTTCGGCATCAAGCAGGCCACCCTTGCCGATATCAAGGGCAGCGATACCGCGGCCGGCGCCGCCGAGCAGCTGCGTGCCGTTTTGCAGGGCAGCCAGGGACCTTGCCTGGATATGGTTTTGCTTAATGCCGGCGCCGCGTTGATGGCGGCCGGCAAGACCGCTGATTTGCAAGGCGGGGTTGATCTGGCCCGCGAGGTCGTAACAAGCGGGGCCGCCCTGCAAAAGCTCGAGGCCTTGGTCTCGTTTTGTAAACGTTAGAGATAAAATGATACTTGATAAAATAGTCGCCCATAAAAAAGAGGAAGTTGCAGCGCTAAAGGTCCGGGGCATTGAGGTGCCGGAGATGGAGATTGCTCCCCCCCGGGGCTTTATCAAGGCGCTTTGTGATTTTGCCGGGGTTGCCGTCATTGCCGAGGCGAAAAAGGCCTCACCCTCCAAGGGCATTATCCGGCCCGATTTTGATCCGGTGGCCATTGCCCGATTTTATAAAGAGGGGGGCGCCCAGGCCATGTCGGTGCTCACCGATGAGAATTTTTTTCAGGGCTCCCTCTCGTATATTCCGGCGGTCCGCCAGGCCGTCGACCTGCCGGTGCTCAGAAAAGAATTCATCATCGACGAGATCCAGATCCGCGAAGCCCGGGTCTATGGCGCGGATGCCATCCTCTTGATTGCCGCCATCCTTGATCAGGTTCAGATCAAGGATTACCTGGCCTTGGCGCACGAATTGGGGATGGACGTGCTGGTCGAGATCCATGACGAGGCGGAAGCGGAAAAGGCGGTTGCCGCCGGCAGCCGTTTGATCGGGGTTAACAACCGCGATCTCCGTGATTTTTCCATGGATCTCAACACCACCTTTCGGCTGCAGAAGCTGGTGCCGCGGGAGATCCCCCTGGTTAGCGAATCAGGGATCCGTGATTTTGCCGATATGAGCCGACTGGCTGAACATGGGGTCGCCGCCGCTTTGGTGGGGGAGACCTTGATGCGGGCTGCTGATCCGGCCCAGGCCTTGCGAGAATTAACCGGGCGGCTGTAGAGGTTGGTGGCCGTTTAAGCTGATGAACTTAATGAAGGAGAACTGAATGGGCGCCCGAACGCGTATCAAGGTATGCGGCATGAGGGAAATGGCAGAGGTTGCCGAGGTGGTGGCGGCCGGAGTGGATGCGGTGGGATTTATCTTTGCCGAGCAGAGCCCCCGCAATATTGATCCTGAACAGGCAAGGGAGATCGTGAAATCCTTGCCGCCGTTTGTCGATGCGGTTGGTGTCTTTGTTGATGAACAGGCCGAGGTGGTTGAAGAACTTGTTCAATACTGCGGCCTGACCATGGTTCAGCTCCATGGGACTGAAAGTCCCGAGTACTGTTCTGATATAAGCTGTCGGGTGATGAAGGCCATGCGGGTGGGGCCGGCGACCATGGCCGATGAGCTGGCCGTTTATGCCGGGCATGTCAACGCCTTTCTCCTGGATACCTTTCATGAAAAAATGGCTGGCGGAACCGGGCAGGTATTTGATTGGCGTCTTATTGAAAAAATCAATCCCCAGGCGCCCATTGTCCTGGCCGGCGGTTTAACCCCTGCCAATGTCGGTGCGGCCATCGCCCAGGTGCGCCCCTTTGCCGTGGATTTTAATTCCGGGGTCGAGGTGGGGCCGGGCAGTAAAGACCTCGGCAAGGTCCGGGAGGCCATTGCCCAAGTTGCGGCCGCCGATGCCTTAGGTGGGCAAGCCTTGGCCTAACCCTTGGTTTGGCGTAGTGCCGGTCGGCTTTGGGTTAGTGACCGGCAACAATTTCAGAAAGAGATTTTCACCACCTGAGCTTTTTGGCCCAGGGTTAATGAGAGGCGCAGTTCCTTGGCGCCGTCAGCTTCTTCGCCTTTGATTCCCGGAAAAAACAGCACGCCATAGGCCAGTTGCTGGGGCATGATTGCTTCGTTTTGCAGGGTTTTGCCGGCCAGATCATCCCTGATTTTCTGTTTGCTGCCGGTGTAGCCTGACGCGCCGCCGATGATGGCCCCCGAGGCCGCGCCGATTACCGCCCCGGTGCCCATGGCTTCGCCCACATTCTGGCCGGTGGCGATCCCCACGGCCAGACCGGCCACCGCCCCGGCCGCACCCATGAGCAGGGACGGTTTGCCCGCACCCTTGGCGGTCTCACCGATGTCAACCAGTCCGGAAGTCCGCTGGTAGGTCTTTTCCAGCGAAAGAATCGGCCAGGCGTTATTGCTGTGGTCAATCAGGAAGGTCTGGGTCGGGTTGACCATCACCGTCTCCGGGCTGTCATTTAAGAAAGTCAACTGGATCGGCAGCAACCCGGCCTTGTCCACATCGAAACCGAATGATTGTCTGGCCTGTTCCGGGTCGGTAAAGGCCTTGGCGGAAATCTTAAGACCTCCCCCCACCACGATAGCGTTTTGGGCGTCCGGCAGCTGCAGCGGCGCGACCCGGTCTTTGTAGGTGCAACCGGCAAGGGTGGTCATGCTCAGTAAAAGCACCAGAACGGGTAAAGTCCTTAATAGTTTTGCTTTCATTGTTTCGGCCTGTTTTGTGGGTTGTTCAGCCATCAGTTAATTTTTAAAGCCACAAAGCTGGTATGCCCTTCTCTTTTGATAAAGAAAGAAATTATGTTTTGTTGTTGGGCTTTTTTCAATACCGAATTGTATTCGGTAACGTTTTTGACCGGTTCCTGGTTCACTTCCAGAATCAGGTCGCCTTTGCGCATTCTGGCCTCTGCCGCCGGGGAGCCCGGTTCAACACTGGCGATCAGAACTCCGTGTTCAGCCTTAATTCCCAGGGACTGGGCCAGTTCCGGAGTCAGGTTCTGAACGGTTAATCCTATTTTTTCGTTAAATTCGCTGGTCGGGGATTGCATGGCCACCTGTTCTTCATCGAGCTTGGCAATGATAACCGTAAGATCTTTGTTTTTGCCTTTACGGGAAATGACCATCTTGGCCTTGCTGCCGACCGGCATCTGGGCGACAATATTCGGGAGCATGCTCATCTGGGTGATTTCTTTGCCGTTAAATTCGATAATTACATCCCCTGGTTTGATGCCTGCCTTTTCCGCCGGGCTGTTAGGGGAAACCTCCCCGACCAGGGCGCCGATCGGCCGGTCGAGTTTAAACTGGGCGGCCAGTTCCGGGGTAACCTGCTGGATCATCACCCCGAGCCAGCCCCTCACCACGGTGCCGTGCTCTTTGAGTTGGGCGATGACGTTTTTGGCCATGTTAATCGGGATGGCGAAGCCGATGCCGATGTTGCCGCCGCTACGGCTGTAGATGGCGGTGTTGATGCCGACCATCTGGCCCGCCATGTTAAAAAGCGGGCCGCCGGAGTTGCCGGGGTTGATGGAGGCGTCGGTCTGGATGAAGTTTTCATAGGGGCCGCTGCCCAGGGAGCGGCCTTTGCCGCTGACGATACCGGCGGTAACGGTCTGCTCGAAGCCGAAGGGATTGCCGATGGCCATAACCCAATCACCCACCCGCAGCTCTTCCGAGTTGCCGAATTCAACAACCGGCAGGCCGTTTTTAGGTTCGATTTTGATAAGGGCCAGATCGGTTTTGGGATCACGGCCGATTATTTTGGCCTCGTATTCATCATGGCTGGTAAGCCGGACACTGATGGTATCGGCGTTTTCCACCACATGGTTGTTGGTAATGATGTAACCATCCTTGGAGGTGATCACCCCTGAGCCCAGACTGGTTCGTTTCATCTCCCGCGGCGGCTGTTGCTGATTGTTATGAAACGGGACCTGGTCCTTGAAGAATTTGCGGAACATCTCCGGCATTTCCTGATCGTCAAAGAAGAAATTCTGGGGGGAGCGGGGGGCCTTGACTACCTGGGTCGTGTAGATGTTTACCACGGTCGGGCCGAATTTTTCCGCCAGGTCGGCAAAGGTGTTGGGCGGGGTTGCCGCGCCTGCAAGAGCGGTCAGCATGACAAAGGTCAGCCCGGTCAGGATAAGGGTGAGCAATAATGGTCGGTGCAAGAAGTGGGGTTTGCCGGTTATCGAGGGATTCATGTAACTAACTCCTAGTTCTAAATAAAATTTATAGCTTTAATTTGCACTTTGTTGGGGAGGGCAACGGTGTAGGTTATTCGATTAATGGTTGTGCGTGTAGTGGTATAGTTATTCTGGCTACAATTATCAGTAATTGTCAAGCTTCCTTCCTTGGCCAGGTTGACCGAAATTGAAAAAACAGGGGACCGCGCAGAGGGGCATCTGCGCGGTCCCCGGGGCCCCCTTCCATGAGAAGAAGGGTCGGAGGGAAGATACGATGCATTGGCAATGCACTTAAACTTAAGACAAAGGCTCTGTTTGAAAAGTTCCAATAAAACAAATTATTTTTTTTGCAGGCGGATAGCCACCGTCAATATTTTTTTGGGGTTGCCGTAAGTTGTCGAAGCCGATTCCGGTGGAAGCAGGGTGCAGGGTTTTTGGGAAATCAGGTTGTGGAAATCGGCAAGCTGCGACTGGGGAACATGGATGAGCAGCAAACCGTTGCTCATGAAGTGGGTTTGCCAGTTCCGTTTACTAAGATCATTGAGAAAAGCCCTTTGGGTTGCCTGGTCGGGCATGGTAACGGTCGCGACCAGATCCGGAGATAAAAGATGTCGGGCCGCCGCATATTTTGATTGGTGCATCGGTAGGGTGTATTGGTCGAGATCAAGCCGGGGCGCAGGGGAAGGGGTGCCCCACTCCGAGTGTTTTGCGGTGGAGGTTGCGGCAAACATGGCATCCGGGATATAGGTATGTGGTTGCCGGGTCGCTATCTGTTCGGAATTTTGTCGGGTCGGCTGGAGGGGGTCGACGGGTTTGTTTAGGGGGGTGTTTTTAACGATAAAGGCGGCCAGCATGGCCAAGGTAAAGGTGGTGGCTGCCGCCGGGATCGACATGGGAAAATTATGCTGCCCCAACAGTTCAAAAAAGCGTGACCAAAATCCTTTTTTGGCAAGTTTTTGGTGGATCCCCATGAGAAGGTCGGCGGGCGGGCGAACTGGCTCCAGTCCCTGTACCAGCTGTATGGTCAGGGAAAACTCCCTCCATTCCCGGCTGCAGTGAGCGCAGTTATCCAGGTGGCCCTTGAATTTCTTCAAGGTGGGCGCATCAAGACTGTTGTCGGCATAATCGGTAAACAGGCTGGATATTTCGTGACATTTCATGGGCAGACCATCTACATAAGTTTTGTGAGCCGTTTTTTTAATGACATGCGGGCTCGGTTGAGTTTTGACTTGACTGTTCCGATGGGAATGTCAAGGATGGCGCTGACTTCGTCGTAGGAAAGATCCTGGATGTCGCGCAATAGAATAATTTCCTTTTCCGCCGGTGGTAAAGCGGTGATTGCTTGCCGTACCATATGGTTTGTTCGTTGGCGCTCCAGATCGATTTCCGGGTTTGAATCAGAGGTAAGGGTGAAGCCGGATTCCGGATCGTCAACGGGCTGGCTTTTAAAAAAACCTCTTCTGCTGAGTTTTTTGTATCTGTTCCTGCAATGGTTAAGGGCAATCTGATAGAGCCAGGCCGCAAAACTGCTATCATCCCTAAGTTTGTCTAACTGTCTGAACACCGTGATGAATATATCTTGGGCGAGATCCTTGGCCTCGTCCTCTTGTTTGACGTACCCCAGGGCAAGATTGTAAATCTTCTCCTGATAGAGCATTACCAGTCGGTTGAACGCCTGCTGGTCTCCTTGGCGCAGTGCACGGACAAGTTCCGTTGTTTCGGTGTAAGGCATTGTTATCTTATGTTGCGCCCGGAGGATCCGGAAACACGTTCCTTTGCTTATAATGACAAGCCGTGGATAAAAAAAGTTCCATGCTAAGTGATTTTTCTTACTAATAAAGATTGTAACAGTTTGCCGCCGTCGGTTGAATTAAACAAAAAATGGTTAAAAAGGACAACAGCAAAGGGGCCCGGCCTGGTTGTTCTCTTGGTAAAAGCCTTAAGTTAGAGAGCAGGTGAAATTTTTGTGTTGAAGCCGGCTTTTATTGAAAGCGGCCTCTGCTCTGTGTTAGTTTGCCCATAATAGTTAATAATGCACCTTTTTTATTAAAAAACAAGGATCTTATCCCCTGAGACTATGATTGAAAAAATTATCAGTGATTTGAAGAAGGTATTTCATTTTAAGGAAACAACAGAAGAAGGTGATGTTGTTTTGATCGTAGCCGACCAGCTCGTCTATGCCATTATTACCGATTTTACCCGTGATGATACAAGGCGTGACGAGTGGTGGCATGTCGGGATGCAATTGTTGACCTTTCCCCCGCAGAAAGTGACTTGGACCTTGCGTGAACAACAGTTTACCGGCCAGGAAATTTTTACGATGGGAGGGGAGAAGCGTTTTTTTAAGGCGATTGATTTTTCCGAGGGGAAAGTGGATGGCTCCCCTGGTGAGCGTGGGCCGCAAGAGGGAAAAGAGAAAAAGGCGTCGTTTCTCAAGGTGGTTAAGTAACCGGATGCTACGGGAAGTTATGGGTTATCGTGGTACTTGGATTGGGCTTCCAGGTTGTGGAGTTTGTTTATGATCAGTTCGTAGCAGTGGGGGCAATATCCATGGGAAAGTACCTTGCCGTGGATGATCGCCTGTTTTTGCCAGCGATTCTTATTTTTTGTTTTTTTGCAAACGCAGCAGACGGTAACCATGGGTTATTTTTCCTGTATTATTTTCTCTTTTACCTAACATCGGATGATTTTCGGGAAAACTTAACTGGAAAATAACGGACGGTAAGGTTGTTTTTTAGGTAATGGTTTTGGCCTCAGTCGGTTTTTATATTGTGGTACAGATAAGATATGGTTGTTTTTGAACAGGAAATAGTGGTTGGCAATCTTTGTGGTTTGCATGGGCGGCCATCGGTTAAGCTGGTCGAGACGGCCCGTTGTTTTAGGGCGGATATCAAGCTGGTTCGGGATGATGTCGAGGTTGATTGCAAGTACATTCTCGATGTGATGAGTCTGGCCTGTCCCAAGGGGACGAAGGTCAAGATCAAGGCCTGCGGCGAAGATGCCGAGGCGGCTATTGCCGCGCTGTCCGAGTTGGTTCGGGATAATTTCGGCGAAGAATAAGAAAGGTTGAGTGGGTTAATGAGCAGTCGCGAATCCATCAGTATATTCGGTGTCAGCGCCTCGCCGGGAATCGTTATCGGTCCAGTGCTTTTTCTGGGGCGGCGACGCTTTCGGCGGCCTGACCACCGCTGTCTCGACGTCTCTGAGGTCGGTGTCGAGGTGGAGCGTTTTCAAGGGGTGGTCGACAGGGTAGAGGAGCAGCTGCGCGAGATTCGGCAACAGTTTATCTCCAGCCTTGACGGTTATGCCTCGATCATCGACAGTCATCTCCTGATGCTTAGGGACCGGATGCTTTATGATCGGACCATTGCCATCATTGAGCAGGAAAAAAAGGATGCGGAGTGGGCTCTTGATATCGCCCTGAATGAGGCGCGCGAAATTTTTTCACAAATAGATGATCCTTATCTGCGGGAGCGGGTCCATGATGTGGAGCAGGTTGCCGAGCGGGTGTTTCGCCTGCTTGCCGGCCGGACTGAAGATAAATTTGCCGCAATCGATAAAAAGGTGATTATCGCCGCCCGTGATTTTGCCCCCGAGGATATTCTCAGGATGCGAAATGATCAGGTGCTCGGTTTTTTTACGGAAAAGGGCGGCGAGACCTCCCATACCGCCATTGTTGCCCGAACCCTGGGGATCCCTGCCGTGGTCGGGGCCGAAGAGGCTGTGCGCCAGGTCGTCGACGGGGAGACTGTGGTCCTTGACGGTATCAGCGGCAGGATAATCCTTTCGCCCTCCCGGGAACAGCTTGACCAGTATTATGAGCATCAGCGCCAGTATCGACAGTACAGCGAACAGGTTGCGCTTTATGCCCATTTGTCGCCGGAAACCCCTGATGGGCTAAAGGTTCGGGTTGAGGCGAACATCGAGATGGTCGAGGAGGCGATTCAGGCCATCTCCTACGGGGCGGGTGGCATTGGCCTTTTTCGGAGCGAGTATCATTATCTCGGCCGCAGTAAGTTGCCTGATGAAGGGCTGCTTTTTGAGGTTTATAGGAATATTCTTACCGCCATTTCCCCTTTTGCCGTAACGATCAGGACCTTGGATATCGGCGGCGATAAGCTGCCGGCCGGCGATAAAGGCGGCGAGGCCAACCCGGCCTTGGGCTTACGGGCCATCCGGTTGTCGCTGCGCGATCCGCTGATGTTCAAGACCCAGCTCAGGGCCTTGCTCAGGGCGAGTGTATACGGCAATCTGCGGATCATGTTTCCGATGATTGCATCCATGGGGGAGGTGCTGGCGGTCAAGGGCTATCTGGCCGAGGTTATGGCCGAACTTGCCGGGCAGAAGATTCCTTTTAACGAGCAGGTTCCCATCGGGATCATGATTGAGGTGCCCGGCGCCGTATCCATTGCCGATGTTCTGGCAAAAGAGGTCGATTTTTTCAGTATCGGCACCAATGATCTTATTCAGTATGCCCTGGCCATCGATCGGGGCAACGAGAATGTGGCCCATATGTACGAACCGTTTCATCCCGCCGTGCTGCGGATGATCAGGCAGGTGGTCGAGGCCGGCCACGAAGCCGGGATCGAGGTCGGCATGTGCGGCGAGATGGCCGGAGATATGAGTTGCCTGCCGGTTTTGCTGGGCCTGGGCCTTGATCAGCTCAGCATGAACTCAATGGCTATTCCTTATGTGAAGCGGATGATCCGCCACAGCATCGCGGAAGAGGCGGAGCAATTGGCGGCGTCGATTTTTCGATGTGCGTCATCCCGGGAGGTCTATGACCTTCTGGGCGAGTATTTGCCCCGTCATTATCCTGATGAATTCGGGCCGGGCGGCATCAGAACCCTGCGTAAGTCCGGTGGGCTAAGGACGGTTGCCGATAATAAACAAGGTATGGACCGAGCGAGAATACTATGAGTAAAACAGGGGGCGAACGGGCAATCATATCTCGGATCAGGGGGCTGATTCCGGGAGGGAGCGGTGATCTCGTCAAGGGAATCGGTGACGATTGCGCCATTCTTAAAGCCGGCCCGGGTCGACTCAATCTTGTCACCCTCGATACCCTGGTGCAGGGGGTGCATTTTGATCCGGCCTGGCATCCGGCCCATGAGTTGGGGCGCAAGTCCGCTTCGGTTAATATCAGCGACATTGCCGCCATGGGCGCCTCACCCCGTTTTGCGCTGCTCTCGCTGGCCCTGCCCCGGGCGGTGTCAAAGGAGTGGGTCGAGTCATTCATGGCCGGTTTTCTTGAGGTGTTAACCGAGTTCGGCGCGGTGTTGATCGGCGGTGATACCGTGGCCAGCGGCCATGAGATTGTGTTGTCGATCACCATGTTCGGCGAGGTGGCCGAGACCGAGGTGTTGACCAGGGATACCGCCAAGGTGGATGATCTGGTGCTGGTGGGCGGTTTTTTGGGTGAGGCGGCTGCCGGTCTTGATCTTTGTCGGATGGGGCAGGGCGGGGCTGCGCAATGGCAACCGTTGGTCAAGGCTCATCTTGACCCCACTCCCCAGGTCGAACTGGGCCGGGTTCTGGCCCGGAGCGGACTGGTACATGCCATGCTGGATCTCTCCGACGGCCTGGCCACCGACCTTGCCCATGTCTGCGCGGAAAGCAAGGTGGGGGCCGAAGTGGTGGCCGAGGAGGTGCCCCTGAGCGATCTGCTCAGAAAGGCGGCGAGTTTTTGTGGCCGCTCTCCCCTTGAGTGGGCGCTTGCCGGCGGCGAGGATTATCAACTGTTGTTTACCGTTGCCCCTGATAATGAGCAGCGGCTGCGGACTCTTGTCGCGGAGCAACTGGGGGGCGTCCTGTATTGCGTGGGCAGGATTGTCGAGGGGGCCGGGGTAACCATGATTTCGGCGGACGGCAGTCGCCGGGAGATCAGTTATCAGGGCTTTGAGCATTTTGCCGGGTGAGTTGTTTTATCCTTAAAAGAATGGTGTTTGGCAAAAGCAAAAAGATAACTCATTGGCGCCGTGAAAGTCTGGCGGGATGAGGCTGCTGCTCATCGGATAAGCTGGTTTATTATTGATCCATGGTTTCGGCGTTTATTGATTTGTCCAGCAGCTGGTAGGCCTTTTCATAGGCTGCCGCCGCGTCCTGGAATTTATCGTTTTTTTGCAGCATATTGCCCAGCATGGCCATCGTTTGATGATTGTTGATGTGGGTTTTGCTCAAAATTTGCGCGGCGGCCAGGGCTTCGGTCAATTGGCCCTGGTCGGCCAGCAGTTGAGTTTGGCAGAGTTTGCCGCGTAATGATTCGGGGTTAATCGCCATTGCTTTTTCTATATACTCTTTGGCCTTGGCATGCTGGTTGATTTCAAGATGAAGGCAACCCAGTTCGATGTTGACCACCGGTGAATCAGGGGTAAACTGCAGGGCGGTTATGAATTGCCGGATGGCAGCTTCGGTATCCCTTCTTTTTTCCATAATAAAGCCAGCTTCCATATGGTACTTTGCTTTTTTTTCTTCAGGCGTCAGCTCCGTCATTTTCAGGGCTTCTTCCTCTTCCGCCAATTGACTGCGGGTTTTTTCTCCCAAAAGAATTTCCACCTCTTCTTTTAGTTTGGAAACGGTATTGCGGCTGTATCCCATCCCGAATATCGCTTTGCCGGTTCGGTCAATAAGTAATACCGTGGGCATGACATAAACGCCGAGGCTGTTGTAGGCCTCCCTGTTGTCGTCGAGATAGATAGGGATTAAGTCATCGATAGCCAGGGAAACGGCCATGATTTTTTCAGGCTGATCACCCTGGATATTGATCGCAATAACCCTGGTTTGGTGTTGTTTGAAAAAATCGAGTTGTTCCTTGACTTCTTTTAGGATTGCGGTGGAACGTTGCTCTTTAAGCGGCAGATCAGCGCCCCAGAAGATGATAGCCATCGGGTTGCCTTTTAGTTGGCCTGACGAAAGCGATTCCCCGGTTTTGAACTCTTGCAGTTTAAATGACGGCATGGTTTCGCCCGGCTGTAGATCCCTGAACGGGAAAGCGAGGCAGGGCGAGGCAAAAAGGGCCATAAGTAAAAAAGAACATATGGCCCAAACAAAAGGTTTGGGATGGGGATAAGTCATGGTTTTTGTTTAGAACAATTATGAGCTGGTTTCGGTGGCGGGCGACTGTTTTTGCCAGCGACTTAAAGCGAGTGAGCCCAGGGCCGCGGCCGCTCCGAAGGAAAAAACGCTCAAGACGAGCGGGACGCCGCTTATCTCAAAAAGGTCGTACCCGAATACCTTAGCCGCGCCCACGATAAAAACCGCAAGGGCGGTGCCGAGCAGGTCTTTATTCTTATTTTTGATTCCCATCAGTATCAACAAGAACGCGCCGCCGTTGATAAAGATCGAGCGCAACCCGGTTATTATATTGTTGAAATCAGCAGGGTCGGGAGTGATGATCAACATCGCGACCTGCTGCAACATATAGAAGCCATAAGTCAAGGAGGCAATCAACATGGCAATGGCCGAGTAATCTTTTTTATCGATGATGCCAAAGAAACCGTTGCCGGCCACCAGGAATTTTTTTCGGCTCATATAATAATGGAAACCGCTCAGCAGCATCATGGCGGTGGTGACAGTTAGGGTAAAAGGAGAGATGTCAGCGTGTTGGATGGCGAACGCCCCCGATAACACCCCGGTTGCACAAGCGATAATCTGGAGAAGATAAGAGCTCAGGCGAATGCCGCCGATTTTGCTATGCCAGGAAAGTTTGAGCAGGAGTAACGCCCCGATTGACCAAAGGGAAATGGCGATGAGCAGGTTTTGGGTGATCGTCGGGGCGGCGGCAAGAAAAACCGCGACGCTTGCCACCGTGAAGGTGTTGGCGCTGACAGCGTCAACCGGTGTTTTTCTGGTGGCGAAAAATGCGGTGGTGAACAGGATTGCGGCCCAGATAATGCCTCCAGCTCCAACCGTTGTTTCGATATGCAGCCAGGGGATTAATACGGTCTGGGTCATCATGTAAAAGGTTAAACCGGTGACCGTGGGAATAAGGGTGTCGAGGATGGTGAGTTGTTTCAGGCGAAATCCCCGGTGCACCGTCATTAAGAAAAAGGCAAGGGTGTATGCGGCAATCAAGGGCACAAACCAGTTCGGGTTGGCCAAGGTCGGAACGGCAAGTTTTTTGTCAAAGGTGTTGTAAAGTACGATCAGCCAATGGGTCCAGAAAACCCCGGTTGTAAAAAGCATGGTCCAGCGGGTCAGTTCTTTGCGGTCTGGCTTATTGGCAACGAGAAAGGCGGCAAGGTTGGCTATTAAAAGGAAGCAGGCCTGGACCAGGAAATTTGGTGTTTGAAAATCCAGGATAAAGGTGCAGCAGGAGGCGCCGATAATGCCGACAGAGGCCAATAATGGAAATTCGTAATTGTGGCCGATGGCCACCATCGCGGCCATCGTTGCCAATAAAATCGAGTATGCCACCGGGGATGAGATGGCGGCAAAGCGGGCATGGGTTTCTAAGATAATGATAAACATCAGAATGCCGCCGGACATTGGGAATACCGGTCCTATTCTATTTTTCCCGGCAATAAGGCGCCAACCTAAAAAGATCAGGCCAATCGCATAAGCCACGCCGATAACGGAGCCGGTATGGCGGGCAATAATCTCGCTGTTGGTAAGGGTGCGCAGGAGCAGGGCGATGACCAGGGTAAATGATACGGATGCAATTCTTGGCAGTAATGATGCTTTGCCGAGCCAGGTCCAAAAGTCATCCCCGGCCGGCGCTGCTGGTTCACTATTTTCTGGCGGCGAAGCGGTATCTTCAAGGGCGGTTGCCGTGTAGGTTGCGGCAAGGCCTGATGCCAATTGTTCTTCGATTATGGTGATTCTGGTTTTTAGTTTTTCGATTTCAGCCGTTTGTTTTTCCAGCAGGTTTTCCAGAGAATTGTCAGCCATGGGGAATAAGTGCTCCAACTACTAGAATTTTATTGGTTTTAGCTTTTTTAAGTTGTATATGCACCCGTCGGCATATCACTTAAATTGATTCAAATTGATTCAAATTGATCCAAGATGATCACTTTCATAAAAAAAACAGACACTGATACTTGCCTCTATACCACGATGTAGTATCGACGCAAGTATTTTTTTTAACGGAAAGATAGGTGGGTTACCGCATTTGTCCGGTTTCTTTTTTTGTGATTTTTTGTAAAAAAAATCTTGCTAAGATGACACATTGTGGTAATAGACAAGGCTATATTTTGGGGAAGATATAGTTCAAAATATCATTTTCTTATTTTGTTCGTTGTATTTACAAAAAATCCATAGTGGGAGGTGTGTTGTGCCAGAAAAAAATTGCTTTCATGCTCAACGGCTTACAGCGATGAGTAAAGCGCTTAAAAGCCGGCAAAGGGGGGTTCAGTGAAAAATCATGCATTGCGGCCACTTTGGTTAGCATTGGCCTTGGTGGGTACTATTTTAATTGTACGGCATTTCTTGGTGCCGAAAGATTTCGGGGTCCATGGACGTAATTTCACCTATGGCTTCCATCGCTTGAGCAGTATTGATGAGTGGAAGGCATTCACCGTCAAATATAAGGGCAAGGAATATTGTGCCGATTGTCATGAGGAAAAGGTTCAGGAAAACTTGAAGTCAAAGCATCGGGATATCCAGTGTGAGAACTGTCATGGCCCTGCTCTTGAGCATCCTGATAATCCTGAAAAATTGGTTGTGGAGCGCAGTCGCGAACTGTGTCTTCGTTGCCATGCCAAACTTGAATATCCTAACAGTAATCGTGGTTCCTTAAAGGGTGTTGATCCTGCAAGTCATAATCCGGAAGCGGTATGTAGCGAGTGTCACAATCCCCACAAGCCTGATAGGGAGGGATTATAATGAGTTGTTCCAGAAGAAAATTTTTAAAGACGACTATCGCGGGAGCCGCAGCGGCCTCCGTGCCTTTGAGCGCCCTTAAGTTTATCAGCCCGGACGAAGTCAGGGCCAGTGTCGGTGATGAAAAAACCCGGTGGGTTTTCTTGGTTGATACCCAAAAATGCGTAGGCTGCGGTTTTTGCGTTAAGGCCTGCAAGCTGGAAAACGAAGTTCCCTATGATGTACCCGTCACCAGAACCTGGGTTGAGCGTTATGTCGTTACCCGGGATGGCCAGACCCATATCGATTCACCCGATGGTGGCCGGGAAGGCTATCCCACCGCCAAAATGAATGACGAGGTTATCGATCCCAAAGAGATCAGCAAGGCATTTTTTGTGCCCAAGCTTTGTAATCAGTGCCAAAACCCGGCCTGTGTTCAGGTGTGCCCGGTTGGCGCGACCTATCAGACCCTTGATGGGGTGGTGCTGATTGATCGTAAATGGTGTATCGGTTGCGGTTACTGTGTAATGGCCTGTCCTTATGGGGTCCGTTTCTTTCATCCCGTACACAAGGTGGCTGAAAAATGTACCTTCTGTTACCACCGGATCAGTCAAGGGTTGAAGACCGCCTGTGTCGATGCCTGTTCTTTCGGCGCCCGTCAGATCGGCAACCTGAAAGATCCCAACGATCCGGTTACCAGGGTGATCATGAATGAGCGAGTGGCTGTGTTGAAGGACGAATATGGAACAAAGCCGCAAGTATTTTATATCGGTTTAGATAAGGAAGTGAGGTAACCAATGGAAGAATTATTCGTACATGGTTTAGAGTGGACGACAAAAGATCTTTTTTGTTATCCCAACGAGTTTATTTATTGGAGTATTCAGATCGTCATGTATCCGTATATGACTGGTCTGGTTGCCGGTGCCTTTGTTCTGTCCTCTCTGTATCATGTTTTCGGTCAAGAGGATCTCAAGGATATCGCCCGCTTTTCTCTGGTTTTTTCATTGGCGCTCTTGCCGGTTGCCGCCATGCCGTTGCTTATGCATCTGCAGCAGACCCTGCGTGCTATTGAGCCTCTGCTGACTCCGCATTTCACTTCGGCGATCGCGGCCTTCGGGATTGTTTTTTCATCCTATGCCCTGATTGTTATCAGTGAAATCTGGTTTGTCTACCGGGAGTTCATCGTCGCCCAGGTTGAAGCGTTGAAAGATAAGCCGGGTGCCGGCAACGCTGTCATGCGTTTCCTCTATCGGGGGATGACCATGGGTGCTTATGACGTGAGTGAAAAAGCCATTGCCACCGATCATCGGGCCGTGAAAATTCTTGCTGCCATCGGTATCCCGGTGGCCTGTTTTCTCCATGGTTATGCCGGTTTCATCTTTGGCTCGGTCAAGGCCAACGCCCTGTGGATGTCACCGCTGATGCCGGTTATTTTCATTATGTCCGCGGTTGTTTCCGGTATTGCTCTTTGTATGCTTACTTATATCGTGATTATGGAGTGGAAGAAGTTTTCCACTACCTTGGCCCGGGGCCGTGGGGATCAGGCCGTGAAAGTGCTCGGCGGAGTGGAGCTTGATGTTATCAAAAAGACCTCCCGCTACCTGCTCGGTTTCTTGATCGCCGCTATTTCTCTTGAGCTTCTTGACTTGATCTTCCGCGGTTATACCGCCATGAAGTCTTGGGATATCCTGCGCTCGGTAATGTACGGCAAAGATTTCATTAATATTTTTGTGCTGCAGTACGGTCTTGGCAACCTGGTGCCTTTCACCCTGTTGTTGTTGCCGAAGATGACGATCAGGCGGATGGTTGTTGCCCTCTGTCTCGTTCTGTACGGCGTATTCATGATGCGTTGGAACGTAGTTATCGGCGGTCAGGCCTTCTCTCTCTCTTTTGCCGGTTATATGCATTATCACCTGCCTATCATCCCGCATAACCTTGAGACATTTAAAGAAGGACTTTTCGGCGCCCTTACTGTTGCCGTTACCCCGTTTCTGTTGTTCTGGGGAATCAACAAGATCATTCCTTGTCTGAATGTGCCGAAAATTGATTAGACTTATCGTATTATGACAAGCGGGTGGTGAGGCACCTTTGTTTGTTGGCAAGAAAAGGCTGTCCCTGAAAAGGGGCAGCCTTTTTTTTGTGTTGTCTCGTTCTAAAATAAGTTTACTTCTAGAAGACTTATTTTAGGTTTAGGACACCGCAGACAGGAAGCGTGAAAAATAGACGCAACGTGATTAATACCATGGGCTTTAATTTGCAAGGGCGCCGGCGGCGAAAAAGGCGAGATGTCCGGCTGGCTACCATTCGGCAGGGGCGCTCAACTATTTTCTCTCGCAAGGAACATTCTCTCCCATAAAAAATACAGTCAAAATTAAACCAAAATTCAGCCAGTTTATTTGGGGTGGGAATCAGATGTTACTCAGATTATTTTTGCCTGGATGTGCAGGCCGTTGAGCGATCAAGTTCTGTAAACACTTTTTGTCGAAACTTGTGTCGGTTGTGGCCGGGGGAGAGTTGTCTGTTGTCCGTGGATATTAGAGAATTGATCCTTGTTTATTCGTGCGCAGAGAATCGAGCTTGGCGGAGTAACTTTGCCAAAGGCCACATACATCGGTCCGGCAAGTTTGTCTGGAAATGTTGAGGTAAGTGAAAGTTTTTTATGATCCCGGTCAGCGATTGAGGATGCCCCTTTTTTAAAAGGTTTTCATTGCACTCCCACCGCCGCCTACGGATAGACCATGGCCGTGACAACCAAAACAGCCGCCGATTTTGCCGGATTGATGCTCATAGGTTGCATGACATTTTTCGCAGACCCCGCGCTCGCACCAGTCGTTTCCGTTATCAATCACTCCGATATTACAATTTTCAACGAGACTGTTATACCAGCCATTGATCTCTTTGCGGATAAGGTTGATGCCTATTTTTTGTGCGAGAACTGTGGCGTGTGGTTCATGGCAGTTGACGCATGAAAGTACGTAGTTGGCCGGAGTATCCGGATTACTCACGCCGTCCCAGTATGGGGGTTTTACATAGCCGAAGTCTTGGGGGGAGCCGGCCAGATTATTGTATCTCACCCCCTTGCCGTGTATGTCTGAATCCCAGTTGATTGCCTTGAGGTTTCCGCCCAGAGCGGTTGAATAGACCTGGTTTTGATGACAATCAAGGCAAAAGGTGACGTAGTCCGGCGTTTGTTCGGCGGTTGGCTCGAAGGTTGTGGTTGATTGATAACGATAGGGTGGTTGATAGGTATAAGCAGAGCTTGAGACGAAAGCGCTCATTCGTTCGTTATCGTCATCGCCCCAAAGGTTTTCGTGATCGGTCGGTCTTGATATCGAGGTAAGGGTTGGGTTGGTTGGGTCTGAGTTGTTTCTTTTTGCCAAATGCGGATTGTGACAGGCGACACATGGATTGGAGCTTTCTTTGAACCAGGTGAAGTTGTTTTTCGCATATACCCAGATGTCATAGAGGTTATGGTAGGAAGGATCTGCTGGCGTTTGGTTGAACATGGCCAGTATGCTGTTCGCGCTCGGACCGGTATAGTCGCCAAAGGTTGTGGCGTAATCGTTGTTGGTCACCGTTTGTATGGAGGCCGGAGAGTTGTGACAGGTAAAACAGATATTGGTGGCTTCGTCATATGGATTACCGGTGTAGGCGATGTCGAAATTGGTGGTGAACAGGGTGAAGGGCGAAGGGGTTGCCGGTTCGACGCCTTCGATCGAGGCATGCAGTTCATGGCAATTGGCGCAGTTGCCCTTGGCATAATCGCCGTTGGGTGTGGCGGCGGTGCAGATATCCGGACGGCAGACCCCGATATCTAAGCTGCCATGGGCCGAATCACTGTATTTGGTGTCTGCGGCCCGGCTTGCAGTGATGGGCAATGCCAAGATAAGGGCGAGGATGGTCAGCGACAAAAAGATCAGGCGTTTATTGTGAAAAAGATAGGGTAAGGTAAACATGTATGACCTTAATCTTGAAGAGATTATATGCATAATCAAAAATGATTTTTTGATATTTAATAAAAAACTATTGTTTCATAATAATGTCATTTGGGTTTAGGGCAAGTATTTTTTATGATAGGCCTGGTGGTTTGGGGCATGTTATTTTCAAAGGACAAAGCTTGCCGGGGTGTGGTATGTTGATGTCGCGTGCTTTTTTCTCTTAACATATTGAAATACAAGGATAAAAATTGTTCGAGATCGAAACTTCCTTTGCCCCCTCCGGCGACCAGCCCAAAGCAATCGAGCAGTTGAGCCGCGGCATTGAGTCCGGCCTGCGGGAGCAGGTGCTCCTCGGGGTTACCGGTTCCGGGAAAACTTTTACCGTGGCCCAGGTCATTGCCGCCACCGGCCGGCCGGCCCTGGTAATGGCCCCGAACAAGACCCTGGCGGCCCAGCTTTATTCCGAATTTAAGGAGCTTTTTCCCCATAACGCGGTGGAGTACTTTGTAAGCTACTATGATTATTATCAGCCCGAGGCCTATATCCCCCAGTCGGATACTTATATCGAAAAGGATTCGGCGATCAATGACACCATCGACAAGATGCGTCATTCCGCCACCCGCTCCCTGCTGACCCGCCGCGATGTGATCATCGTCGCCTCGGTTTCCTGTATCTATGGTTTGGGCTCGCCTGATGAGTACAAGAACATGCATCTCTTCCTGAAAAGGGATGAGGATTTTCCCTTGGAGGAGATGACCCGGCGGCTGGTCTATATGCTCTATGAACGTAACGATCTGTCCTTTCATCGGGGGACCTTTCGGGTGCGGGGGGATGTTCTGGAGATTTTTCCGGTCTACGAGGAGGATCGGGCGGTTCGGGTCGAGCTGTTCGGCGATAACATCGAAGCGATCAGTATTATCGATCCGTTGCGGGGCAAGGTGCTTGAGCGCCTGGACGAGCTTACCCTTTTCCCGGGCAGCCATTTTGTTACCTCCAAAGATAGATTGCAAAAGGCCTGCGCCACCATCAAAGAAGAACTTGCCGATCGGCTTGACTATTTCGCCGCCAACAACCGGTTGCTTGAGGCCCAGCGCCTTGAGCAACGGACCATGTTCGACCTGGAGATGATGCAGGAGTTGGGTTATTGCAACGGGATCGAAAATTACAGCCGCCATTTTACCGGGCTGGCTCCCGGAGAGCCGCCCCCGACCCTGCTAGATTATTTCCCCCCTGATTTTGTTCTGTTCGCCGACGAGAGTCATGTGACCATTCCCCAGGTGCGGGGGATGTATCGCGGGGATCGGTCCCGCAAGCAGACCCTGACCGAATTCGGGTTTCGCCTGCCTTCGGCCCTGGATAACCGGCCTTTGATGTTTGAGGAATTTGATACCCGGATTAATCAGGCCGTATATGTTTCCGCCACCCCCGGGGATTTTGAAATGGAACGGGCCCAAGGCCGGGTGGTGGAGCAGATTATCCGGCCCACCGGGTTGATGGACCCGGCCATCGAGGTGCGGCCCGCCACCAATCAGGTGGATGATCTGCTGGAAGAGATTCGGTTGCGGGCCGAGGTCGGCGAGGCGGTGTTGGTCACCACCCTGACCAAGCGGATGGCCGAGGATCTTACCGAGTATTATGAAAAGCTCGGGGTGCAGGTGCGTTATCTTCATTCCGATATCAAGACCCTGCAAAGGATGGAGTTGATCCGGGATCTCAGGAGGGGTGATTATCAGGTGCTGGTGGGGATCAACCTCTTGCGCGAGGGGCTGGATATCCCGGAGGTCTCATTGGTGGCGGTGCTGGATGCCGACAAGGAGGGTTTTTTGCGCAGTGAGCGCTCCTTGATTCAGACCTGTGGCCGGGCGGCCCGCAATGTCCAGGGCAAGGTCATCCTCTATGGTGATGTGATCACCGGCTCCATGCGGCAGACCATCGAGGTGACGGCCAGGCGACGGCAGATCCAGGCGGCCTATAATGAAGAGCACGGCATTACTCCCCGGACCATCAAGTCGAGTATTAAGGATATTATGGAGACCGTCTATGAGCAGGATTATGTGACGGTCGAGTTGGCGGCGGCGGAATCCGCCCCGGTGTTTAAAAATCTTGGTGAACTGCGCTCGGAAATGAAAGAGTTGGAAAAAGAGATGCTGGCTGCGGCCAGGGAACTGGCCTTTGAAGATGCGGCCCGGTTGCGGGATCAACTGAAAAAATTAAAGGAAATGGAACTGCAATGGCTATAAAAGATGGGTGGCGGTATCGGCTGACTCTGGCCATCGCGCCATATATTTATAGAATCGTGTCCCGGCTGCTTTTCGCCACCTGCAGGGTGGAGGACCATGGCGGGGCGAATATGGCCGGGCTTGAGAAGGGCGGCCGACCCTTTATCGCCGCCTTCTGGCATTACTCCATTTTTTATGTGGTGCACCGCTCCCGGGGCAAGCGCTGGGTGGCCATGGTCAGTGCCAGCAAGGACGGCGAGTATATCTCGCGGATATTACAGGGCATGGGCTATGAAACGGTGCGGGGGTCAAAGGGCAAGGGCGGTCTTGGCGCTCTGCGGGGAATGGTCGCCGCGGTACGCAACAAAGGGCTGAATGCGGCCATTGTCGCCGATGGTTCCCAGGGGCCGGCCCGCGAGGTGCAGGCCGGGGTAATTCTGTTGGCCGCCAAGACCGGAGCGCCGATTCTGCCGGTGGCCTGGGCCGCCGACCGCTATCTTGTTTTTCGCAGCTGGGATCGGACGGTGCTGCCCAAGCCCTTTGCCAAGATTAAGATGTATTATGGCGCACCGCTACGGGTGCCGGAAAAGTTGAGCGCGGAAGAGCTTGAGGCGCAACGGTTGCTGCTGGAGCAGCGGCTTAATGAGTTATATGCAAAAGCCTGGCAGGGGTTTGGTTCGGCCGGCCATGCCTGCGATTAGGTTGTTCGTTGCCCGGGAAAGCGCAACGGCGCCGGAGTGATTGGTCTCCGGCGCCGTTTGTGTTTTCATGCGAAGCTCCCACCTGGGAGCGGATGATTAATATCAGGCGCTGTCATTTTTATCCTGACTATAGGCCGCAAATCGATAGAGGTAGTCGTTAAGTTTGAGTTGCTGGTCAAGGGTCATGCTCTCCCATTGACCATCTTTGGCGCATTTTACTTTATGCTGGGCAAAGACTCGGTTCCATCCTTTTGATGTTTTTGATTCCACATGGAGAAATTTCGCGCCTTCACTGTTGTCACGGGAATGACACTTCTTGCATACCTCTCTGAAGAGCTTGCCGCCCTCGCCCCATGGTCGGCTGGCCCATTCAAGTTGCGGATTTGTTAAATCCCGGCATGATTTGCTCGTGTAATCGTAGCGATGTTTGGGGCTTGCCGTTGCCAGGGAAACAAAGGTTAACGAAGTTAATAGTAGCAGAACGGCCATAACTTTTATTTTCATGGGATCTCCTTTAGTAAACCCTGTTCTTAATGGTTACATCGTTGCACCTCTTGATTATTTACTGTATCTATCAATAGGATTGAGCGGAAGAGTCAGATACGACACAATTGGGTGGTGATTGCGTCAGATAAAAACAAAGGAGAGGTTTGGATGCGACGAGTTACAATTTTGGCCCTTGATGATGCGGCGGCGACCACCATTACCGGCCCCTATGATACCTTTTGCCTGACAGGTGTCCTGTGGAATCTCGGGCAAGGCCAGGATATTGTTCCGGAATTCAAGGTGGAGATTGTTACTCCCACCGGCGCCCCGGCCCGCTGCATGAACAATCTGACGATTATGGCGCACCGGGCCATGACTGAAGTGCGGGAAACGGATTTGATTTTGGTTTCTGCGGTACTCGACATTCATCAAACACTGGCTCGGCAGGGAGAAATTATTGAGTGGCTAAAAGAGCGCTACCGGGCCGGGGCAATGCTGGCTTCGGTTTGTACCGGTTCGTTTGCCCTGGCGGAAACAGGTTTGTTGGATGGCAAGATCGCTACCACCCATTGGCGAGCCGCCGATGAATTCAAGGCCCTCTACCCCAAGGTCCAATTAAAGCCGGAGCGGTTGATCACCGATGCCGGTGATATCTTTTGCTCCGGAGGCTTTAATTCGTCGATAGATCTTGCCAATTATTTGGTTGAGAAGATGTGTGGCCGAGAAACGGCTATTCAATGTGCAAAATCACTGGTTGTCGATCGGGGCAGGGTTTCCCAGACGCCATATTCGGTGTTTAATTTCCAGCGAGAGCACCATGATGAACAAATTCTCAAGATTCAGAATCGTCTGGAAACGGACTTTAATAAAGATATCGATCTTGAACAGTTGGCGCAAAGGTACGGGATGGGACGGCGAACGATGGAACGCAGGTTTAAGGCCTCTACCGGCGACACCCCGCTCATGTATCTGCAAAGGGTCAGGGTGGAAGCGGCAAAGCAAAAACTGGAGTCGAACAAGATGACCTTTGACGAGATCAGCTATCAAGTCGGTTATGAAGACACCTCTTTTTTCCGTAAAATTTTTATTAAACATACGACCATGCGGCCCATTGAATATCGGGCCAAATTTATGAAGATGGTTGATTTCGGCGCGCAGTAATAGGGGGGCTTGCTTGTTTTTTGAGTTTTGCGCAATCGCAAAAGGCAAGGGGCCGGCAGGAGTAAGTGTCGGGTGAGGGTTGTCCGATTTGCAAAGAAATAAAAAAAAGGATGGAAGGCAATTGCCCCCATCCTTTTTTTATTGGTAAGACTTAAAAAAAACTGCAGCTTATTTGATTTCTTTCATGATCGCATCGCTTACTTCGGAAATGGAAGAACGACCATCGACGGAGATAACCTTGGTGCTGCCGCCCAGGCCTTTGAAGAAATTCACGGCCGCCATGGTGCCGGTGTTGTCGTCGTAGTAGATGTCGTGGCGCTTGTCGATGGCAACGTCATCCTGATCATCGGCGCGGGTGTTGAGGTCGCCGCCGCAAACCCGGCACACCAGTTTGCCGTCTTTTTCAACGGGCTTGATGGCATCAAAGGCGATGTGGTTGGGGTGGTTGTTGTCGTTAACGCAGAGGCGGCGGCCGGTGATCCGGATTTTGGCAATGTCGCGGGGCAGGACGATTTCGACAACATAGTCGAGGTTCATGCCTTCGTCTGTTAAGGCTTTGGCCAGGGTTTCGCCCTGTACCTTGTTGCGCGGGAAGCCGTCCAGGATCCAGCCGTTCTTGCAGTCATCCTCTTTCAGGCGATTGAGGATCATCGGGATGGTGATGTTGTCCGGCACCAGATCACCACGGTCGATGTATTCCTTGGCCTGCTTGCCAAGTTCGGTGCCGCCGCCGATGTTCACCCGGAAGATGGCGCCTGATTCAATGTGGGGGCAGTTATTTTTTTTCTGGATAATGGCACCCTGGGTGCCTTTGCCGCTACCGTTCGGACCGAAAACCAAGATATTCATAACGCTACTCCTTTTATAAAAGTTTCATTCCATTTAGGCGGAATAATGTGTTGGCGAGTAGGGGGGTGTCCTGGTGCGGGCGTGATTGAATCCGGTTGGCACTAAGACAAGTCGACTATAATCCAATTGGTGGGCAATGCCAATAAAATATCTGTGAAAATGGCGTGGGGCGGGCTGGGTGTTGCTTGGCGCGGATCTAACGCAAGAAATGAGGGGCTTAGTTTGGTAAAGGCGAATAGTAAACGTTATTGCCGTCTCCGGCCTAAGCCGCATTATGGGTTACGCAGAATTCTTTTACCAGAAGGTTGCGGGCAACAAGTTCCAGGCGAAAATAAAAAGGACTTTGCATCAGGATGCGGATGGCTTTTCTAGGGGTCATAACATTCACCTCTTAGGGTTAATGTTTATCGCTGCTTTTTCTTGCCATTTGCTAATCTCATCGGGATTTATCTCGCAAAACTTGATTCTTAATTGGCCTTGGCCGGCCAAGGCATGTTCAGAGAAGATTTTTGACTGTTCATTGCCCTTGACCTTTGATAATATTGGAAAAATACCAACAAGTATGGTTTAAGTAATAAATTCGGAATAATTTTTTTTTTATCAGTTTCATCAGGCAATGTGGCGGTATGACCTCTTCCAGAAATAAAGTTTTTTTTAGTTTCCTGATGCTGGCTCTCATTCTCGTGGTCGGCACCGGAGGGTACATGTTGATTGAGGGGGCTTCCTTTTTGGACAGCCTTTTCATGGCGGTTATTACCATTACCACCGTGGGCTACGAAGAGGTTTTTAAGCTCAGTGCCGGGGGTAAGTATTTTACGATTTTTTTGATTCTGATCGGGGTCGGCTATGTTTTGTACATGATCGGGGAAGTGACCGAGACCATGGTGGAAGGCGGGATGAGGAGAATTCTGGGGAGAAATAATATGCAGAAAAAGGTGGCGGAATTAAAAGATCACTATATCGTTTGCGGATTCGGCCGCATCGGCAAGGTGATCTGTAAAAATTTAAAGGACCATCGACTCCCCTTTGTGGTCATTGAAAACTCGCCGGATGAGATTCAGAAGATTGATGAGCTCGGTTATCTCTCTTTGGCCGGCAATGCATCGACGGATGACATGTTGATCAAGGCCGGGATTAAAGAAGCCCGCGGCCTGATCGCCGTGGTCTCCTCGGATGCGGAAAACGTTTATATAATCTTGTCGGCCAAAGGCATAAATCCCAACCTTTTTGTCATGGCCCGTTCCAGCGGCGACGACGGTTCCGAGACCAAACTGCTCCGGGCCGGGGCCGACAAGGTGATCTCGCCCTATTATATCGGCGCCTGTCGCATGGCTCAGCTGGTGGTCCGCCCCACGGTGGTTGATTTTCTCGACCTGGCGGTGCATGGCGGGGAGTTGGGGCTCAGGATGGAAGAGCTGCGGGTTTCCGGCCAATCCTCCCTGGCCAATGTCAGGCTCATGGATTCCGGACTTCGCAAGCAGTATGATCTTATTGTGGTGGCCATCAAGCGGGAGCATGGCGAAATGTTGTTCAACCCCAACCCGCAGGCGCTTATTCTGCCGGGCGATATCTTGATCGTCCTTGGTGATCATCAACATATTATCGAACTTGAAAAACATTTGTAAGTTGAGGTAACATAAAAAAAGAGCACAACTTACAGATTTATTTAAAAAAACCGATATGCCGATAATCAATGTTTATGATGGTTGATTTTTAGTTGATCTGTTCCCGGGCGGTGGATGATGGCGGTTAATGAAAAACTTCTAAAAGGCGGGGTGGAAATTCAGGATGGTGCCTATCTCTTAAGGGTATCCAGGGACCGTTTGCAAGCGGTTGTCACCCTGAAGGACATCAAGGAAGCCGTCCAGCTCGATTTTGCAAAACTTAAAAATGATCTTAAAGAAAACGGGATTGAGTTTGGGGTGCTTCCCGAGCCCGAAGCCGGCGGGAGCTCTTCTTTTCTGGTCGCCAAGGGTAAGGCGCCCGTGCCCGGTGAAAATTCCAAAGTTAAACTCCACGTAAAACCTTCCGTCGTCCATGTGCCCAAAAGGAAAAATCCTGATAAGGATGAGGTTGATTTCCGCGAACTGGGTAATATCGTCAATGTTGCCAAAGACACCTTACTCGTCGAAAAGATTGCCCCCACCCTGGGCAAGGCCGGGATGGATGTCTTTGGGGTGGGGCTTCCGGCAAAGCCCGGCAAGGATCGAAATCTGAAATCCGGGAAAGGGGTCAGGCTTTCAGAAGATTCCATGAAGATATATGCCGATCTGGACGGTAAATTTGTCATGGCCGAAGGCAAGCCGTCGGTTTTTGGTGAGCATGCCGTGTCCGGCGATGTGGATATGTCGGTGGGCAATATCGTTTTCGGCGGCAGCAAGCTGATTATTGCCGGAGAAGTGCTTTCCGGCTTCAGCGTTAAATGCCGTGGTGACATCGTGATCCAGCAGGGAGTCAATAACGCCTTTGTTATGGCCGGCGGCGATTTGTATGTTGCCTCCGGTACGGTGGGTGAGGATGCCGTGTTGCGGGCCAAGGGTAATGTCACCGTCGATTTTGTTGAAAACGGACCGCATATCGAAACCGCCGGCAAGTTGATTGTTAATGATTTTTTGGTGCAGATTGACGCCAAGGTGGGCAAGGATGTTATTGCCACCAAGGGCAAGGGGACGATCATCGGCGGCAAATTCATAGTTGCCGGCTCTATTCATGTTGTCGATCTCGGCTCCGATGCCGAGATCATGACGGATATCAGCGTCGGGATGATCCCCTCGCTGCAGGCCAAAAAGATTAAATTGGATGAGGAGTTCGTCACCTGGTCGGACCGCTTGAACGAGGTCTTGAAAAATATCAGCGCCCTGGACAAGATGAAAAAGGACATGGGGGCGGGCTTTCCCGAAGATAAGGCGGTTTTACTCAAGAAGTGCCAGGGGTTCATGCCCAAGGCCATGGATAAGGTTAATGATCTGACCGAGGCCAACAACCAGCTGGCGGAAGAGCTGGGGCAGATGATCAATGAGCGGATTTACGTGTACGGCACCCTTTTTCCCGGGGTGGTGGTCAAGATCGGTAGTCTGGCCCGAACCATTACTCTGGAAGAGCAAGAGGTGGTGGTCTTTTTCGATAAGGAGGTCCACCAGATTCTGGTCCGGAAGATGACCCGCGAAGAGCGGGCGGCCAGGCCGGAAATATAGTAAGTTTCTCTTTTGCCCTGTTGTGCTTCCCCTTTTATTGTTCCGGTTACTGGCTGCCCCGCCGTCTTCAGGGGGCCTGCTTTCGGCAGGCGGCATCCTCCTTAACAGGTGGTCCCCCCGGCTTTCGCGATAGTTTTTTGAAATCCCACCCCATAAAGAAGGTGGCTCTTTACCGCCTGATCATCAATAACAGGGGCGACCACCCCTTCAGCTGTGGGGGATGTTTATTTGGGCAACAACGCAACCATTTCCCGTACCGCTTGATCAAGGCCCACCATGATGGCCCGGGCCATGACCGCGTGGCCGATGCTCAACTCTTCGATGGTGCCTAACGCCGCTACCCGCTGGGTGGTGAGGTAGTTGAGGCCGTGGCCGGCGTTAACCCGCAGGCCCAATTCGTAAGCTTCTTCGGCGGCGGTGGCAATGAGATCGAATTCATGGTCCCGTTCTTGTTCCGAGGCGGCATCGCAGTAGCGGCCGGTGTGGATCTCGACAAAGGTGGCGCCGATCTCCTTGGCCGCCACGATCTGCCTGGAGTCCGGGTCGATAAACAGGCTGACCGGGATGCCAGCCTTGCTCATTTGCGCAATTACTCCTTTGAGGCTTTTTTTCTGGCCGGCCACGTTTAGTCCGCCTTCGGTGGTCAGTTCCTTGCGTTTTTCCGGCACCAGGGTGACCATATCGGGCTTGATCTCCAGGGCGATATCAATGATTTCCCTGGCCGCGCCCATCTCAAGGTTGAGCTTGGTTTTAACGGTCTGGCGCAGGATGCGCACATCCCGGTCCTGGATATGGCGGCGGTCTTCCCTGAGATGGACGACGATGCCCTGGGCCCCGGCCAGTTCGCAGATGCCCGCCGCCAGCACCGGATCCGGCTCATTGATGCCGCGAGCCTGTCTGAGGGTTGCCACATGATCAACATTGATGGCGAGACTAACCATTTGTCCTCTCCTTTCTTTTTTTAAGAGTTGTGCGAGAATTTCTTGTTCCTTGGCCGCCATTAGCTCCGCTTCCGCATCGGACCGTTCATGGTCATAGCCTAAAAGGTGCAGCAGGCCGTGGATGAGCAGGATCGTCACCCGGCGATGCAGGCTGACCTCGTCTTTGGCGGCCTCTTTGGCCGCGGTGTCAATGGAGATGATGACATCGCCCAGGATCTCCGGGGCCAGATCGCCTCCTTCCCCCTCCTGCATGGCAAAGGCCAGCACGTTGGTAGGTCCTTTTTTGTTGCGGTACTGCTCATTGATAACCGCCATCTGCCGGTCGTCAACCAGGGCGATGCTGAGTTCGCTTGCCGGGCAATTGCAGATTTGCAACAGGGTTTCTCCCCGCCGCTTAAGCTGGGCAAGGCTGATTGGCAATCCCTTTAGGTCGTGGTTGAGTAGAACCGGCATAAACTTCCTTGCTGTGGGCGATTATTTTTTTGCTCGTTTCGCCGAGGTGGCGGAGCCTGTGGGGGGTGGTCGGTGTTGCCCCTTTTTTTCGTAGGCTTTGATAATGTCTCGAACCAATCGGTGGCGGACCACGTCAACCTCTGAAAAATAGTTAAAGGCAATGCCGTTGATGTTTTTCAGGACCTTGGCGGCGTGAATCAGGCCGGACTGGCGAGCATCGGGCAAATCGATCTGGGTGATGTCGCCGGTGATCACCGCCTGGGAGTTAAGACCTAGGCGGGTGAGAAACATCTTCATCTGCTCGTGGGTGGTGTTTTGCGCCTCGTCCAGGATGACAAAGGCATTGTTCAAGGTCCGGCCCCGCATAAAGGCCAGCGGGGCAATCTCGATGATGCCCTGTTCAATCAGATCGGCGGCCTTTTCCCGGCCCAGCATATCGTTCAAGGCGTCATACAGGGGGCGCAGGTAGGGGTTGACCTTCTGGGCCATGTCGCCGGGCAGAAAGCCGAGCCTTTCGCCGGCCTCAACCGCGGGGCGGGCCAGGATAATGGCGCGCACCTGCTTATTGGCATAGGCTGAAACCGCCATGGCCACCGCCAGGTAGGTTTTGCCGGTGCCGGCCGGCCCGATCCCGAAAACAATATCCTGGTGCCGGATGCTGTCGATGTAGTGTTTCTGGTTGATGCTTTTGGGCGAGATAATCTTATGCTCGGCCGTGATGTAAACCTGGTCCAGGAAAATATTTTTCAGGTTGGCTTTCGGCGCCGCTTCGAGAATCCTCAGTGCATATGCCACATCGGCCTGGTAGATCGGGTAGCCGGACTTGACCAATTCGTAAAGCTTGCCGAGGGTGGCGGCGGCCAGCTCGGTTTCGTGTTTGAGCCCGGAGATACTCAGTTTATTGCCCCTGGTTTTGATGGAAACCCCGGTGCCCTCTTCAATGGTGAAGAGATTTTTGTTGAGGTCTCCGCAAACCTGTCTGGCAATATCGTTTTCCGGAAAAGATATTTCGGTTGTGATCACAATAATCCCCCAAAAAGGTTAGTTGGAGCCCTTTTTGAGTTTGGCCAGTTCCTGTTCCACCATCCGTTGTAATTCCTGAAGGTTGCGGTTCTGTAACTTGCGGCCGTTGATAAAGATGGCAGGGGTGCCGCGGACTCCTATCTTGCGGCCGTCGATGATGTCGTTGTCCATGACCTTTTTGGTGATGGGGTCCTTGCGGTCTTTATTGAACTTATCCACGTCAAGCTCCAATGATTGGGCAAGTTCGATGAAGATCGGCTCCGTGTCCTTAATGGTCTTTGCGGCAGCGAAGCGTTTTTGATTTGCAAAGAGCAGGTCGTGGTATTGCCAGAATTTTCCCTGCCGGTGGGCGGCAAGTGAGGCCAGGGCCGCCGGTTGGGCTTTTTTGTGGAAAGAAAGCGGAAATTGTTTGAAAACAATCCTGATTTTATCCGGGTACTGGGTGACGACTTCATCAAACAAGGCGCCGACCTGGCTGCAGTAAGGGCATTCGAAATCACTGAAGGCCACGAGCTCCACCGGGGCATCTTCCGGGCCGATAAAGGGGGCGCCTTTGGTGTTGATCTCCACGGTAAAGGAGATGGCGATCACCTGAATTTTATTGGTTTTGCTGTTGGCCAAGATAACCTTGGGCGGGATGCCGGCCGGTTGCAGGCCGGAGACCGCTATCTTGTCCATGCCGGGGTCGACATCCATGGTTTCCTGCAGGGAGCCGTTTTCGTCAAAGATGCTGAGTTTGCCGCCGGTGGTCAGGACATAGGTCAATTGGCCGTCGATGGAGACGGCAATGTCGAGGGGCGCGGCCTCGGTCTGAAAGTTAGCGGTGGTCGTCCAATCCATCCCGGCGTGCGCCGGCGAGGCAAGTAATGCCAGGAAAAACAGCATGGTGATTAAAGGTGATGAAAGATCTCTGACTTTATACATGTCTTAATAACCTCCTGATTGAAGCATCGGTGAATCACCTGAATGATTATGTGAAGTAAGAAGAATTGCTTATTATAGCGTTAGCTAAGGATAAAGCAATAACGGGAAGTGTTAATTGTTAATAAATTTCAGGTTAGGTTTTCAGCCAGCAACACGGCAAGATGTTTAACGGCCACCGGATAATTGTTTCTTGGCGCCTCTCGGCTGAGTTGAAGCAGGCATCCGGTGCAGGTGGTGGTGACCACGCTGGCGTTGGTGTGCTGGATGCCGGTGATAAGTTTGTCGGAAATGGTTGCGCTCAGTTCAGGCTGCGCCAGATGAAATAAGCCGCCCTGGCCGCAGCATGTTGCGCCATGTTCCGGCTCGACCGGGATGAAGCCCGGCAGACGGCGCAATAGTTGCCGGGGCGGCTCGGTGATTTTGTGTTGAAAACGTAAGTGGCAAGGGTCGTGATAATAAATTTTGTTATCGGCGCCATCTGATCCCGGCGGCCGGAAAAACAGCGAATCTTTTTTTTGTTGAAAAAAAGAGGAGAATTCGAGCAGGCGCCCGGTAAAATCCTGGGCCTTTTTTTGCCAGCGGGGGTCATCTGCCAGCAGGTGCGGGTAGCTCAGCAGGTGGCTGTAGCAGGAGGCGCAGGAGGTGAGGATCGGGTTGGGGTTGAATGCAAAGGCGGCGATGTTTTTTTTAGCCAGAGCCCGGGCGGTTGTGAGGTCTCCTGCGCTGTGGGCCGGAAGACCGCAACAGCATTGGGCGGCGGATATTGCCGGCGCCGAAGCGGTGGCCTTTTGGGCAAGTAGTTTCGTGGCCTTTGCTATGTCGAGATTAAGGTGGCCGGCGTAACAGCCGGTGAAATAGTTCAGCGGGGAATCGGTTGCGGCTTGGGCGCCGGCCCCAACCTCAATGGAAGCGGCAAGTCCGGTGCCGGGGCCGAGGCCAAACCGCAGCCGCAGGCCGCTGGCCTCGGGCAGGGCGTCAAGAGCCCGGCGATTGATGCCGGCGATTTTTTGCAGCATTTTCTCGTTGCCGAGAATCTCGCAGGTGAGGCTCCGCAGGAAGCGGTGTTCACCAGCCTTGCGGTTGAGGTGGTGGCGGGCGGCGGCAAAGATGGCCGGCGGGTCGAGCTGGCGGGAGCAGACCGCGCTGCAGGCGCCGCATAACAGGCATTTGGATAATATTTCCGCGTAAAGCCTTGAGGCCCGGCCCGGATCAAGGCGGCTGATCAGGTGCAATTTGCCCCGGGCCGTCATGCTCTCCCGGCCGCTCGCTTGATAAACCGGGCAGACCACCGAGCAGGCCCCGCACTTTGCGCATTTGTTTTCGTTGGTCATGCTCATCAGGGTATAAAAAAAGAGTTTCGGCTTTAAGGGGTTGCTCGGTTGCAACGGCGGCGCAACCCCTTAAAGCACGTTACCCTGTTATCGCAGCCATAGCAGATAGGCCTTGATGAAGGGGTCAAGGTTGCCGTCGAGCACGCTTTCCACATTGCCGGTTTCATGGTTGGTCCGGTGGTCCTTGATCATGCGATAGGGCTGCATGACATAGGAACGGATCTGGCTGCCCCAGGCGATTTCCTTTTTCTCGCCGGTAATTTCCTGGTGCTGCTCCTGTTGCGCCTCTTTTTCCTTTTCGTAGAGACGGGCCTTGAGCATCTTCATCGCCGTGTCCTTGTTGCGGTGCTGGGAGCGTTCGTTCTGGCACTGGACCACGATATTGGTCGGCAGGTGGGTGATGCGGATGGCCGAGCTGGTTTTGTTGATGTGCTGGCCGCCGGCGCCGCTGGCCCGGTAGGTGTCGATGCGCAGATCCTTTTCATTGATCTCCACCTCGATGTCGTCGGCAAGCTCCGGAAAAATAAACACCGAGGCAAAGGAGGTGTGGCGGCGGCCTCCGGTATCAAAGGGCGAAATCCGCACCAGACGATGGATGCCCATCTCCGAGCGCAACAGCCCGTAAGCATGCAGGCCGGTAACCATGATGGTCACGCTTTTGACCCCGGCCTCATCGCCGGGCAGCATGTCGAGGATATCGGTGGCAAACCCTTTTTCTTCGGCCCAGCGCAGATACATGCGCAGCAGGATGTCGGTCCAGTCCTGGGCCTCGGTGCCGCCGGCGCCGGCGTGGATGGTGATCATGGCATTGCTGGCATCGTGTTCGCCGGAGAACATGCACTCAAGTTCCATGGACGAAATGCGGTCGATAAGAGGGGTCAGCAGCTCGTCAACCTCGCCTGCCGTGTCGCTGTCGCCTTCGGAGACGGCGAGTTCGAGCAGGACCTCGGCCTCTTCCAGGTCCGCCCGGCATTGCTCCCATCGGTCGATGTAGTTCTGCAGAGCGCCCTGTTCTTTTTGCACTGTTTGCGCCTTGTCGGTGTTGTTCCAGAAATCAGGGGCCAGGGTCAGGGATTCAAGCTCGCTGATTCTTTCGCGTTTGTTGTCTAATTCAAAGATGCTCCTGGAGGGTGAGCAGGCGGGTCTTGAGATCTTGGATTTTTTGTTTGAGTTCTGCGGACATGTTGTTCTCCTGATTATCTAAACATTATTTTTTGGTTCGGGTTTACCGGTTAATATCCGCCACAAGAGGCAGCTTGCGGTCAACAGGAGGCATAGATACGGAAATAGATAGCCTTTGTCGACGTAAAAGGTTGTGAGGCCCAGTAGCGGCATCTTGCGGCCGGCTGTATATGGCTTGAAAAGCGGAGACGCCGCCTGGAGCTGGCCGCTCGGCTCAATAAACCCGCTGATGCCGGTATTGGCGGCCCGCGCCACACTTCGCCGGTTCTCCACCGCCCGGAATACCGCCATGGCCAGATGCTGGTATGGGGCGCTGGTCCGGCCGAACCAGGCATCGTTGGTGATGATGACCAGCAGGTTGGCGCCTTTGCTTACCTGCTCACGGCTCAGCTCCGGGAAGATGCTTTCAAAGCAGATTAATACCCCAATTCGGCTGTTCTGGCAAGATAGCGGCTTATGGAAAGCGCCGGGGGAGAAGTCCCCCATGGTTTCCACCACCGGCGAGGCAAAGGCCAGTAATTGGCGAAACGGAATATATTCGCCGAAGGGCACCAGGTGCTGTTTGTCGTATCGTTCCCCCATCCGGCCATCCGGGCTGACGAGAAAGGCGCTGTTGTAATATCTGATCGGGGCGGTGGCGGCGGCGCGTTCCCGGTGCGGGGCGCCGGTTAGGATTGCAACCTGGTGGGGATGGGCCAGGCCGGTTTGCAGAAGCAGGGAAAGGGCGTGCTCCTGCGGGTAAAAGGGCAGGGCTGTTTCCGGCCAGACGATCAGATCGGTGGCGCCGTTTTGTGCGAGGGCCAGCCGGGAGAGCTCAAGGTAGCTTTCCACGGTTTGTTTCTGGGAGGCGGCCAGCCATTTCTGGTCCTGGGGAATGTTGGCCTGGACCACCGCCACCCTGAATTTTTCGGCCTGGGCCAGCAAAGAGGGGATTGTCCGCAGTTGATGCAGGTTGTAGCCGGCGGCCGCGATGAGAAGCAACAGGGCTGCGCCCATGGTCCTTGGTTGGGCTATTTTTTTTTGATAGACGGCGGCAGCCCCCAGCATGAGCAAGACATTGGCCGTCACGATCAGGAAGCTGACCCCGTGATGCCCGACCAGGTCGGCCACCTGAATCAGGCCGGGCGCGTCGTACTGGCTGTAGCCCAGATCAAGCCAGGGGAAACCGGTGAACAGTTTGCTGCGGACAAAGTCGAGGGCCACCCAGAAGAAGGGGGCGCTGCAAAGTAATGGGATTTTCGGGGCAACCAGTCGGCAGAGTCCGGTAAAAAGGGCCAGGTAGCAGCTCATATAGGCGGCCAGCAGAATCAGGGCCAGAATGGCCAGGGGCAGCGGCACCTGGCCGAAGGTGGCAAGCACGGTGATGATCCAGTGCAGCAGGGGCAGGTAATAGAGCAGGCCGCTGAGCAGGCCGAGCAAGGCGGCTTTTTTGACCGAGCAGTTGTTGACGGCCCAGAGCAGGGGGATCAGCGCCACCCAGGCCAGCGGCGAAAATGAAAAAGTGCCGGGTGAGGCCAAGAAAAGCAACAGGCTGGTCGTTAATGCCGCCGCCCAAGAGGATGGCCACTCCCTCATGCCCGGAGGCCGGGCGGCTAAGCTGTGTGAGTCAGCCGCCATTATTTGGGCTTACGCTGGATTTTTACGGTGGAGATCCGGCGCTGATCGGCGGATACCACTTCAAAGACCAGGGAGTTGATCAGCATGGTGGTGCCGGGGGTGGGCACCCGGTCGAGGTAATTGATGATCAGGCCGCCCACTGACTCGTAGGGGCCTTCCGGCATATCGATCTTGAAGAAATCCTCGACCTCTTCGATATCGATCTTGGCATCGGCCAGCAGGATGTTTTCGCTGATCACCTTCCAGTTTTTTTCCGGTTTGTCGTACTCGTCCCTGATTTCGCCGACAATTTCTTCCAGGACATCTTCAAGGGTTATCAGGCCGCGGACGCTGCCGAATTCATCGGTGACAATGGCCATGTGGATTTTTTGCGTCTGAAAATCCTTGAGCAGGTTGACGATCTTCCTGGTGTCCAAGGCGAAAAAGGCCGGTTTGACCAGTTCCGAGGCGGCGGGCATGGCTGACGCATTGAGGCAGAACGGCAGCAGATCCTTGGCGTGGAGGATGCCGATAATATTATCCGGACTATCTTTATAGATGGGGATGCGGGTAAACCCTTCATCGGTGATGAGCTGGATCAGGGCCGCCGCCGAAACCTCGGCTTCGGCGGTAACCATCTCGCTGCGCGGGGTCATGACTTCGCGGATCAGGGTGTCACGGAATTCCATGATGCTGCTGATCATCTGCCCCTCGGCCGGGCCGATTAATCCTTGCTCTTCACCTTCATCCAGGATTTCCTGGATTTCCTGTTCGATGTCTTCAGCGGTATCAGGGGGGCTGGTTATTTTTAGGAATTCAAGTAAGCGTTTTAGCGGGGAGTTGCCCGAATCGGAAGGTGAAGATGATTCCATATTATGGTGAAGCGATCCTGTGTAAAAAAAAGAGTTAATGTTAAGCCGGATGGCAAACCCGCTGTTCGGGTGATTGGCTATTGTTAGATCGTAATATAAGTTCGCATTGGCTAAAGTAAATGCCAAGAGGTGTCAAGAAAAAAAATTGACCTTTTTGTTCAAAATCGTTATAAGGGCCACACTTTGAGTTTGGTACGATGTATTTTATACGATAAATAACTCAGCGAGACTATTCACTATACCATACCCCATAAAATAATATCAACTCGATGTATGGTGTTGATTTGGGTATGTGTTTTCCATTGTAAGGTGATTTCTTCCTTTTAATTTAAACTGAAAATTAGTAAAAGCATTAGTAAAGGAAAAAGTGCAGGGATGGCGAGCTTACTCACCATTTGCTTTTTTCCTTTTGTTTTATGGGGAGATTGTGCCTGGAGCACGCCACCCGCAACATAATTCCGAGGTTTAGTTTGAAAGATAAGGTTCTGATTGCAAATCGGGGTGAGATCGCCCTGCGGATCATGGAAGCCTGTAAAGACTTGGGTCTTGACTATGTTGTCGTTTATACCGATGCCGATGTGGAATCGGAGCATGTTCAGCGTAATCTGGACAGCGGCAGCAACACCCGACGGGCCTGGCGTATTTCCAGTTATACCGATCCAAATGATATTCTTGCCGTAGCCGATCATACCAAATGTACGGCTATACATCCCGGCTATGGTTTCTTTTCCGAGGATTTCCGTTTTGCTCGCCGGGTAACGGTCCGCAACCGCCCTTTGACCTTTATCGGGCCGAAGTGGGAGGTTGTTAAGGATCTCGGCGACAAGATCAATACCAAGCGGGTTGCCAACCGACTCGGCATCCCGACCATTCCCGGCACCGACGGCCCCATTTATAATGAGATGGAGGCCGAAGACGTAGCCAATCATCTTTTGGGCGATCAGCTGGAAAGAAACATCAAAAAGCCTTCCATCCTGGTCAAGGCCGCCGCCGGTGGCGGTGGTATGGGAATTGAGGAGGTTTTTCAGATCGAGCATTTCCGGCGGGTTTACCGCCAGGTGCAGAACTATGCCAAGCGGCAGTTCGGCGACGGGGGGGTGCTCATTGAACAATGTATCCGCGATTTCAATCATCTCGAGGTGCAGCTGGTTTGCAGCCGTCACGGTGAGCGGGTTCATTTCGGCACCAGGAACTGCACCATCCAGAGTACCGGCCGCCAGAAGCGGCTGGAAGCGGCGCCCGGCTTTGACGACTCCTGCTTTGTCTATGATTTCAACGGCAAGGAAGTGCTTGATAAGGTGGTCGAGTACTCGTTGAAGCTTGCCTCCCACGTGCGGTACGATAACGTGGGGACCTGGGAGTGGATTGTCACCCGCGAGGGCCAGCCCTATCTGCTTGAGGTCAACACCCGAATTCAGGTTGAAAATGACGTGTCGGCCCGGGTGAGTTATCTTAACAATAAACATCCCAATCTGATCCGGGAGCAGATCCGTCTGGCCCTTGGCGACCACATGGGCTACAGTCAGGAAGACGTTGATTCCCGCGGGGCGAGCATTGAGTTCCGGATCGTGGCCGAGGATACCCATCGCGGTTTTGCCCCGTGGATCGGCACCATTTCTAAATTTTCATTTCCGCAGCATGATTGGTCCACGGTTTACAGTCATGTGCCCACTGATCGCCCCTATGTCATTCCCAGTGATTTCGACCCTAATCTCGCTCTGGCGTTGGTCTGGGGAGATACCATGGCCGAGGCCAAGGAGCGCGGCCGTAAATTTCTGGCCGAAGTGGCCATTGAGGGCAGCAATGCGGCGGGTGAGCCGATTATGACCAACTTGCCCTATTTGAACGAGAATATTGATCGACTTCTCACCTTTTGATGATTCAAAGGTAAAAAATACATGGAAGATTTAAGAAAGCGTCTATTAAAAACCGAAGAACGACTCAGCTATCTCATTCACCTCAAAGATGGTGACGAATGGGGTAATCTGGTTGGCCTGCGCGAGAAATTCAATCTTCTGCGGGATAAATTCTATGATTTCAGCGAAGATGAACTGGGCGAAGAGATTCGCGCCCTTGAGGATTCGCTGTCTTTTCTTGAAGCGCGGAGCGAGGAGTCATTAAGCTCCATGGAGCGGGTGCGCATTGTCCGCAGTCCCCATCGTTTTTCGCTCAAGGACATTCTTGAAAATGTCTATGAGGATTATACCGAGCTAGGCGGCGAGGAAGATGCCAGTATCGATCCTTCCATGGTTGCGGCCCGGGCCAGTATCTCCCGCCGGGTCAAAAACAAGAACGTCTTGCAACAGGTCATGGTCATCGGCCACGAGAAGGGGCATGGCGAGGAATACCGCAACGGCGGGTGCAGCAAGCCCTGGGGTAATGAAAAGGCCCTGCGCTATATGCGGGTTGCCGAAACCGAGGGTATTCCCATTCATTTTTATATCTTCACCCCCGGCTCTTTTCCGGTGGAAGATTACCCCGGCGCCGGCCAGCAGATTGCCAGAAACATTTACGCCATGGCCAAATTGCGGGTGCCCATGGTTTCGTTGATCTCCGAAGGTGGTTCCGGCGGCGCCGAGGCCCTGGGCCTGAGCGACGTTCGCCTCATGTGCTCCCACGGTTATTATTCGGTGATCTCCCCGGAGGGCGCCGCCGCCATCGAGGGCAAGATTCGCGAAGGCGAGAAGATGCCCAAGGAGCTGGTTGAGGCCTGTGCCGAACGGTTGCATATTACGGCCGAGGAAAATCTGGCCCGCGGCACCATCGATCGAATTATCCAGGAGCCGCCGCTTGGGGCCAAACGTGACGATTTCGGCTTTTTCCGGGACATCAAATGCGAGGTGATCCGGGCCACCGATGAGGTGGTGCTTAAGACCAAGAGTCTCCGTGCTTTTAGGGCCTATGAGCTCAAGATGAAGAAGGCGGTCGGCAACGCCGCCGAAGAGCCGCACATCGACATCACCTGGGATCTGAACCGGGATGAGGTCAGCCGTTTGCTGGCTTTGCGTTCCAGAAAATATCGGAATATGGCGATCAGCGGATTTCTTGATCAGTCCACCAACTATTCGGCTTTTTATCAAAATACCAAGAAAAAGTTTTCAAAATTTTATTATACCTTCCGCTACGATATCCTGAAAACCCAGCAGAAGCAGGTGCAGAAGGTGATCAAGGATGTTTCCGGGGAAGGGTCGGTCCTGTTGCGTCAGGTTTCGGCGCCCTTTGCCGCCGCCTATGATTTTATTACCTCCAGGCCCGGGATCAAGGGGGGCAAGGTATCTCTGCCCGGTAACGGCGGTGGGGAGGATCCCATCGAATTCGGGGATATCTATACCAGCCCTCTGGCCAATGAAGATCGCACCGTTACCTGCCCCAATGCGGAAAAACATGGTTGCAAGGATCTCTGGGTCCGGGATCTCTATGGTGAGTTCGGCGGGGTCTGTGAGAATTGCGGTCATCATTTCCCCTTGGAGTATCAATGGTATCTCAAGCATCTTTTTGATCCGGATTCCATTCGGGAATTCAATAACAATATTTGCTCCGGCAACCCCCTTGATTACCCCGGTTTTGAAAAGCGCTTGAAAGGCGCGATTGCTAAAACCGGGCGGCGCAGCGGGATTATAACCTTCGATGCCAGGGTGATGGGGGTTGATCTGGTGGTGGCCATGCTTTACAGCGATTTTCGTAACGGCACCGTGGGTTCGGCCGAGGGTGAAAAGTTTGTGCGGGCCTGTGAGGCGGCTAAGCTCAAGAAGCGGCCGCTGCTTGCCTACATCCACACCACCGGTGGAATCAGGATCCATGAGGGAACCCTCGGCGTGGTGCAGATGCCCAAGTGCACCATGGCCGTTCGTGAGTACGTTGATGCCGGCGGCCTCTATATCGTTGTTTACGACAACAATTCCTATGCCGGGCCGGTGGCAAGCTTTCTGGGATGTTCTCCTTACCAGTTCGCCATTCGTTCGAGCCGGGTCGGCTTTGCCGGGCCGCGGGTTATTCGCGATACCACCGGCGAGGATGTGCCGCCCGATTATCATAACGCCAGAAACGCCCTGAGGCGCGGCCATATTCAGGGAATCTGGGATCGACGCGAGTTCAGGCGGAATTTGCATAAGTCGCTGTTGACCATGGGCGGCAGCAATCTTTATTACCGATAATCCAAAGCAAAACGGTTGACGATGACTCAAGATATTAATTTTGAAGCAGTTATAAGCAAGTATCGTTCTGATCCCTACGAATACGTCGATGTCCGGACCAAGCATACCGGGCAGATTCGTTTCAAGGTCAGGGAGGGTTCCGAGGTTGAAGGCGCAACCGGGGAATGGCACCATATTCCCGGGACGCTGCTCTATGAATTGCTTCGCGAGGGCAACCAGAAGAAATTGCATTCGACGACCAATGGCGTTGTCTCTTCTATCAGAAGTGAACTTGAAGGGAAGTTTGTCGAGGCCGGGGAAAAGGTCCTCACTATCCGCCATCCGTTGACCAAGCGAGAGATTATCGAAAATATCCTGCGTCAGGTTCTTGAGCCGTTTAATGCTCCGGAGCGGGCCAAGTATTTTTTCTCCCTTGACCTGCAGTCCAAAATCGACAAGTACGGCCAGCGCGGCGTCTCGATTAAGCCCGGCGATGAGATCCTGACCATGTCGTTGATGAAGCGGGATACGCCGGTCTATTATGCCGGTGAGCCCGGCATCATCCATTCCGTTTATTTTCAGCCCGGGGTCAGCGTGGACCATGGTGAGCCGCTGATCGGCATCTGTTCCGAGGAAAAGCTGCCGTTGATCCAGAAGGTTATCACCAGGGTAAAGGCGGAGTGGGAGTAATTTCCGCTATTTTTCCCCTGTCATCTCTGTGGCTGATAGCGCCTGAGGCAAACATCAGTGGAGCGTCTTAGCCATAGCCTGATTCGTCAGATTATTACCGACGAGGATCGGCCCCGCCGCCTTGAAAAGTATTCAGCCGAGGTGGTGGCGGCGGTTTATCGTTACGGTGATTTTGTCGGCAGCTCCATCGAATCATATCCCCTTGAGGGTCGGCTCATGGAGCGGGCCCGGCAGCTGGTTGCCGATTGTGACCGGTGTGAACGATCATTCCCCAGCGGCATGGTGCTGTTGGCCCATGAACTCACCGAAAGTCGCGGCCGTTTTCGGCGGGTGTGGCATGCGCCCCCCGGCGGTCTGTGGATGACCCTGGTGATCGCCAATACCTTGTTGCCGGCAAGCACCGCCCTTTATCCCCTTGCCGCCGGTCTGGCCTGCTGTGAGGCGGTGCGGCAATATGAGATCGATGCCAAGGTCAAGTGGGTTAATGATGTGCAGGTTTCCGGCCGCAAGATCTGCGGCATTCTCGCGGAAACCTTTACCAGTCCCAAATATAATGAAGAGTATATCCTGATCGGGGTGGGGGTTAATGTTAATAACCAGTCATTCCCGCCGGAGCTGGGCAGCTTGGCTGTTTCGATGCGGGATGTGCTGGGCCGGGAAATCGACCTTGAGCTTTTTGCCGCCCGCCTCCTTGCCAAGTTTGTTTGGAGTATCGGCCTGCTCCATCATGAAGAGCAGCAACGCCTTGATCGCGGTAACGATGATGATCAGGCTGATCATCTGCATCCAGTCCTCGAGGGCTGGCGCGAGTTAACCGACTGTATCGGCCGGCAGGTCTGGTTCGGCTACGATGTTCAGGAAAAACCACAGTACCGCGCCAAGGTGATGGGTCTTGATCCCAGCGGCGGCCTGATCTTGAAGCATCAGCAGGACGGGGTGGTCGTGGTCGAGCATGCCGGTGAAATCATGTATATCGATTAAGGATATTTGCGCAGCATGGTTGCCTAAATGGTGGCTGATCAGCTACATTGTTTTGCATGTCTCCTTCTCCTTTCGTCAGCGTAATCATCCCCACTTACAATCGGGCCGCCTGGCTGCCCGGCGCCGTTGAGTCGGTGTTGGCCCAGACCCATCGTAACTTCGAACTGATCATCGTTGATGACGGTTCCAGCGATGCCACCGCCCGCTTTGTGGCCTCCCTTGTTCACCCCATCGTCTATCTCCGGCAGGATAATAAGGGGCCGGCCGCCGCCAGGAATCTCGGCATTAAAAATGCCCGGTATGATCTGCTGGCCTTTCTCGATGTTGATGACCGCTTTGTTGCAACCAAGCTCGCCCGGCAGGTGGCCGCCATGGCGCAAAGGCCTGATGCGCTGATCTCTCACACGCAGGAGATCTGGTATCGGGATGGACAACAGCTTAATCAAAAAAAAAATCACCGGAAAAACTCCGGCAACATCTTTGCGCAAAGCCTCAAGCTTTGCACGGTCGGCATGTCAACGATGATGGCGCGGCGGGCGCTTTTTGACGGGATTGGCCTGTTGGATGAGGATCTGCCCTGTTGCGAGGATTACGATTTCTGGCTGCGGGCCAGTGTCAGCCATGATTTCCTGCTGATCGACGAGCCCCTGACCATTAAAAACGGTGGCCGGCCGGATCAGGTCTCCTCGCAGTATAGGGTGGGCATGGATCGTTTTCGGATTCGGGCCATTGCCAAGCTTCTTGAGCAACATGAACTGAGCGATGAGCAATACCGGCTGGCCTGCGAGGAATTGGTGCGAAAGGCGACTGTTTACGGTAAGGGCTGCATCAAGCACGGTAAAGAGGATGAGGGGAAAAGCTATCTTGCCCTTGCTGATAATGTCGGTAGGCCACCCCTGGGCTAGCGTTATTGATTTTTTTGTCTAAATTTAGGTCTTGATAAGTTGTTTGATCGGGTGTGCTTAGCTGCCACATTGTGGTGGGGCATGCCCTTTTTTTTTGCTCATTTAGTTTTTTCTTTTAAGATAACCCTAACCATGTTTACCGCAATGTCGATGGATTAGCTATGTGATAGGATTGGTTATCATTTCTTGTTCAGTTTTAGTGAATTGACATTAGATTATTTTGTTGCGCACTATATTAAAAGCAAACAACTTTTCGATTTCGTAATGGATAGTTGATTCGAGTTTTGGGGTGGGTTGCAAAAGGGTCGGGGGCTCCTATTGCATTCTTTTTTGATAATACTGTGGAGGGAATTATCGTGAAAAGATTGAAGAGCTTTTTTCTGTATTTATTTTTTCTGGCCGGGCTACCTTTATCCGCGATGGCTGCTGACCATGGCGGGGCTGACTGGGCCTATAGCGGCGCGGCCGGCCCTGCGCATTGGGGGGATTTGAGCCAGGAGTATGCTCTCTGCAGCACCGGGCTCAATCAATCCCCGATTGATATCGTGCAAACCGTTAGAAAAGATTTAGGTCCCCTTGTCTTTGCCTATCAAAGCGCCCCCTTGAGTGTGGTTAACAACGGGCATGCCATTCAGGCAAATCATAAGGCAGGCAGTTTCATCAAGGTGCAGGGCAAGCTTTACAAGCTTTTGCAGTATCATTTCCATAGTCCCAGTGAAAACACCCATCGCGGTAAACCCTACGACATGGAGTTGCATCTGGTGCACAAGAGTGAGCAAGGGGAGCTTGCGGTGGTCGGGGTATTTATGCGGCAAGGTGCGGCCAATCAGCTGGTTCAGACCTTGTGGGACAATCTGAATCCCAAGGTTGCGCAATCGCGTAACCTTCCCCATCTTCTTGTTAATCCAGTGGATTTGCTGCCATATAACGGCTCATATTATCATTTTAAAGGTTCTCTCACCACGCCGCCATGTTCGCAGGATGTGCAGTGGTATCTGCTCAAAGACTCGATCGAGGTCTCGGCCGCCCAGATTGAAAAATTTGTGGGAATTATCGGCCACAATGCCCGTCCGGTTAATCCCCTCAACGGCAGAGAGATTGTCGAGGTTAGTCAGGGGAAGATTATCAATGCCGGTGTTGTTGTAACTAATGATCATGGCAATAGCGGTCATGGTGGTGTCGCTCAAGGCCATGTTGTTGCTGTTGCCGCTGCCGGGCACGGCAATAGCAATGTGGCTCATGCCTCGTTTGAGTCCGGCAAGGTAACTATCAAAAAGGAAAAAAGTCACGCAAAAGCCGAGTCGCGCAAAAGCGTATTCCATGCGGACGAACGTACTTCCGTGCATCAACAAGGAGTTCCGATTTGGTTCGTGTTGGCGGCTTTGGTGGTTTTAGGTGTTTTGGGGGTAATTTTTTTTAAAGGAGACAATATTATGATGTTCAGCAAAATGAAGGTAGGGGCCAGGATCGGCTTGATCATCTGTAGTTTGTTGGCATTGCTGATGGTGGTCGCCGGAATAAGTATTTCCAAGATGTCGAATATCGGCAACGAGCTCAAGCAGATCGCCGAAGAGGATATTCCGCTTACTGATTCGATTTGTAATATCGGTAATCATCAGTTGGAGATCGCTGTTTTGTTTGAACGCGGCTTTCGCCTTGGTGAAAAGGGCGATGTGGCCGGCATGCAGCAATTATTAGCCGAGATCGACAAAAACGGTGAATCTGTTGTCGATTTGATTGGCGAAGCCCAAAAGATTGCAGAGGAAGGATTACACGCCGCTAATAATGATAATGATCGTCGTGAGTTTGAAGGGGTGCTGACCCAACTTAAGACCATTGTCAAAGAGCATGATCAGGTCGAGGAACATGTCAAGAGCGTATTCGAGACCATTGCCCAGGGTAATCTGCATGAGGCGGAAGTGCTAGGTGAAAAGGTTGAGGTAGAGGCCGATGATGTGGATAAGGCTATCGCGGTTCTTCTTGAAGAGATCCAAAAGTTTACCGAAGCTGCGGGGCAAAGGGCTGAAGGTATTGAGGCTTCAGCCTTCAATTTGATTGTTGCGAGCACTATTGCCGCGCTCATTATCGGGCTTGGTCTCGGCATAATGGTAAATCGCAGTATTGCCTTTGCCCTTAACAATGTGAAAGTCATCTCCGACAATGTTGCCGCCGCCAGTCTGCAGTTAAGTTCCACCGCCGAGGAGCTTTCCCAAGGCGCCAGTGAGCAGGCCGCCTCGGTTGAGGAATCTTCCGCCTCGGTGGAGCAGATGGCTGCCACCATTAAACAAAATACCGATAATGCCTTGCAGACCGAACAGATAGCCATGCACACCGCCGGTGATGCCGAGGAAAGCGGCCAGGCGGTGCAGTCCACCGTGGCGGCGATGAATAATATCGCCGGTAAGATCTCGATTATTGAAGAGATCGCCCGACAGACCAACCTCCTGGCTTTAAATGCCGCGATCGAGGCGGCCCGGGCCGGGGAGCACGGCAAGGGCTTTGCCGTGGTTGCTGCCGAGGTGAGAAAGCTGGCCGAAAGAAGCCAGAAGGCGGCGGCGGAGATCAGTGAATTATCCTCTTCAAGTGTCGATGTAGCTGATAAGGCCGGGAAAATGCTGAGTAAAATAGTGCCGGATATCCAGAAAACAGCCACCTTGGTTCAGGAGATCAGTGCCGCGAGCCGTGAGCAGACCGCGGGTACCGAACAGATCAACGAAGGGATGCAGCAGCTTGATACGGTTGTTCAGCAAAATTCCAGCGCCTCGGAAGAAATGGCCGCCACCGCCGAAGAGCTTTCCGCCCAGGCGGAAGAGTTGCAGTCGGTGATTGCCTCGCTGATCAGCTCCGGGGGGGCAGCCTTTGCCGCGCCCAGAACTCCTAGAAAAACCGGCGTAATTCATAAGCCGGTGGTAGAGAAAAAAACCGGAGCTAAGTTGCTGTTGGGAAAGGCCAAACCCGTCCATGATAAGCTGGATGATGATTTCGAGCGTTTTTAAGGTCGAAACGCCCGTTTTTTTTAGGGTAAAGGGAGCGGCGGGCACTTCTGCTGGGTATTGGATTATATTTTTAAGGTGAAAATCATGACAAAGGTCGAAGAAAAAGGCGAGCTTGTTGCGCAGTACTTGAGTTTCATCCTGCGCGAGGAGAATTTTGCCATTGAAATCTCAAAGGTCAGAGAGGTGCTGGATGTGACGGTGCTCACCAAAATTCCGCGGATGCCAGAATATTTAAGCGGGGTTATTAATTTGCGGGGCAACGTGGTGCCGGTGATGGATCTTGGTTTGAAGCTTGGGATGACGGGCATAGAGCAAACCCATAATACCTGTATCATGATTGTCGAGCTTGAGGTTGAAGGGGAAACAGTCGATATGGGGTTGTTGACCGATTCGGTGCAGATGGTCATAGACCTGCGTAATGACGATATCGAAGCGGTGCCTAAGATGGGAACCGGGATTGATACTGAATTCATCAAGGGCATGGGCCGCCAGGATGAAAAATTTCTCATTATTCTTGATATTGACAAGGTTCTTGCCAAAGAAGGGCGTGCGGTATTGCAGGATAACAGCGATGAGATAATTGGTGCAGAGCAGGCTGAAGCGGTTACGGCCACCGCATAGATATCATCGTCTATGTGAGTTGGAGGAAGAGCAAAAGCGTAGATGGTGCCAAGGGTGAAGCATGGGTAACAAAGAATATGTTGCGATCTTTCGCGAGGAGACCGCAGAGCTTCTGGATGAAATAGAAAGTTCTTTGCTTGAGCTTGAAAAAGACCCGAGCGATCTGATGATAGTCGGCCGAATTTTTCGGGCAATGCATACGATCAAGGGGTCAGGCGCGATGTTTGGTTTTGACGCCATCGCCGACTTTACTCATCATTTTGAAACCATGCTTGATAAGGTGCGGGACGGTAAGGCTTCGGTCACCAGTGATTTGATAGATTTGACCTTGGCGTCCTGTGATTATATCCATGCCATGCTCGATGCGGATGGGGAGACGGTCGGCGATAACGTTGATCCGGAGGTTGGTGAGAAGTTGATAGCCTCTCTGCAAAAACTTGTTGGTGGGCATGGCGAAGGTGACGCCGGAGGGGAAAATTCTCCGCTTGATGATTGTGCAAAAAAATCACCTTCAGGTCAAAGAGCTCCGGTCCAAGATGGTGGGGAGAAAGCATCCGCCAAAGAAATTAATGTCCATTACCGTATCAGTTTGTTGCCGACCATGGAATTTTTTTCAGGGGGGAACACTGTCGAGCAACTGATTGATGAGTTGAGCCTGCTCGGTGAATGTACGGTTTTTCAACATCCGGGCAATAAGGTGGATGGTGGAGCCGGAGATAATAATGATGCCTGGGAAATTTTGCTCACCACTGATCGGGGCACGGATGCGGTTGAAGACGTGTTTGTCTTTGCCCGGTCCAGTTGCAATATATCAGTCACCGTGTTGGTGACCGAAGATGAGAATCATTTTGCAGAGCACCAAAAGCTGGGCGAGATTCTCATTGCCAGAGGAGATATCTCCCCGGACGATCTCAGCCGGGTTCTTGCCAAGCAAAAGCGTATCGGAGATCTCCTGGTTGAAGAACATCTGGTTTCCCGCTCCAAGGTTGATGCCGCGTTGGTCGAACAACAAATGTTGCAGCAAGCCTCGGCCAAGGTGGGGCAAACGAAAACCGCGGACAGTATCCGGGTTGCGGCGGAAAAACTAGATCAACTTATCAATCTGGTGGGAGAGTTGGTGGTGAATCAAGCTCGATTGACCCAGGTATCTTCCAAGTATGACGATCCAGGGCTGGTGGAGCCGGTGGAAGAGGTGGAGCGGCTTACCGCCGAGTTGCGCGACTGTGTTCTTAATATCAGAATGTTGCCCATCGGAACAACCTTTGCCCGTTTCAAACGGTTGGTCAGAGATTTATCGGCCGAGCTCGGCAAGGAGGTGGTTTTGGTGACTGAAGGCGGTGAAACCGAGCTTGATAAGAACGTTATTGATCAACTCGGGGAGCCGATGATTCACCTGATCCGTAACTGTATTGACCATGGCATGGAAACTCCCGCCGACAGAGAGGCCAAAGGTAAGCCGCGCAAGGGGACGGTTCGCTTGTCGGCTGAACATGCCGGGGCAAATGTGGTAATTTCGGTAACCGATGACGGCAAGGGTCTTGATGTGGAGAAGATTCTTCAGAAAGGGATTGAGAAAGGCTTGGTCAGGGCCGGCGAAGATCTAAGCCAAAAAGAGATATTCAATTCTATTTTCATGCCGGGCCTGTCAACCGCCGCGACCGTTTCCAGCGTCTCCGGGCGCGGAGTCGGCATGGATGTGGTCAAGACCACCATCGAGCGGCTCAAGGGTTCTGTTTGTGTGGCGGAAAGCGTTAAAAATAAAGGGACAACCATCACCATAACCTTGCCGCTGACCTTGGCCATTATCGACGGGTTGCTGGTTTTGGTTGAAGATACCTACTTGGTTCTGCCCCTGACGCAGGTGGAGGAGTGTGTCGAGCTTACCAAGGAGGATATAGATCATTTCCATGATCGTCGGATGATTCCGGTGCGGGATCAGTTGGTGCCCTATGTGCGGCTCCGTGATTTTTTTGCAATACCCGGAAAACGGCCGGAGATTGAACAAATGGTTATTGTGATGGTTAACGGAGAGCGGTTCGGTCTGGTTCTCGACGATGTTATCGGTGAACATCAGACGGTGTTGAAGTCCTTGGGCTGGGTTTACCGGAATGCCATAGGGTTGTCAGGATCGACGGTGCTGGGAAATGGTGAAGTTGCCTTGATTATCGATGTGCCCGATATTATGAAGGTTGCGCAAAAAGAAGAGAAAGACGTTTTTGCAGACTGATCTTGGGTTTTACTTATTGCCCGGGCGTGGAAAAATTTTCAAACGATACTAACGAGAAGAGTTTTTTCTTTGACGAAAAAAGTGGCTGTTCATATGAGTGATGGGTCAATTCAGCCTGTTTTAACAGATCGTGAATTTAAAAAAATAAGCGCGTTTGTGTATGATGTCTGCGGCATTAAACTCCCTCCCATCAAAAAAACCATGCTTTCCGCACGATTGCAAAAAAGATTGCGACAGTTGCGAATAACTAGTTTCTCCGATTACTTCTCCTATGTCCTGAGTCCAGAAGGGCGGGCGCATGAGTTGCCCTTGATGATTGATGTGGTCAGTACCAACAAAACTGATTTTTTCAGGGAGGCTAAACATTTTGATGTGCTCACTACAAGGGTCTTGCCTGATTTTGTAAAAAGATTTGCCCAAGGCAACCGAAAGCTTCTCAGGGTATGGAGCGCAGGGTGCTCCAGCGGGGAGGAGCCTTACACCTTGGCCATGGTGTTGGATGATTTTTTCTCCAAGGTGGCCGGCATTGATTTTTCTATCTTGGCCACCGATATCTGTACGGAAGTTCTGGCCAAGGCTGAGAAGGCGGTCTACCATGACGCCGGTCTGGAGCCAATTCCCACTCGCTTTCGCTATAAGTATTTGATGCGGGGAAAAGGGCAACAGAAAGGCTATCATCGGGTGGTGCCGGAGTTGCGCCGCAAGGTGAGTTTTCAACGACTTAATTTCATGGATAAATGTTTTGCCATTGATCATAAAATGGACATAATTTTTTGTCGTAACGTGATTATCTATTTTGATAAAAAAACCCAGGCTGATCTCTTTGCTAAATTTCGTGAGCAATTTATGGCTTATGGCTATTTGTTTATCGGTCATTCCGAGTCTCTTGAAGGGCCGGCCGGCCAGATGGAAAGGGTAGCTTCAGCTGTATACAAGTGTGTTAAATGATGCCGATGCCGGAAAAGGAGTTACCCACGGTTATCCTTGGGCCCGGGGAATTGTTTGTTGCCCGTAAGCCCACTATTATAACCACGATTTTAGGCTCTTGCGTTGCGGTGTGCCTCTATTGCCCCCAGCATCGGATTGGCGCGATGTGTCATGGTGTGTTGCCGAGATTCGGCAAGCAGTTTGAAAATGATAGTTTTCGCTTTGTGGTCAGCTCTATTCGGCATATGGTGGAGGTCATGGCCAACGGGAAAAAACATTGTCCTAACAGCGGGTTGGTGGCCAAGGTTTTCGGTGGGGCGGAGGTGCTGGGTTTTTCTCGTAAGTCGAGCAAGAAAGGCTCCATCGGCGTTCAGAATATTGAGGCGGCTCGAAATTCTTTGAAAGATTTGAGTGTGTCGATCAAGGTCGAGGAGGTTGGCGGGGTCAATGGTCGGAAGCTGTTTTTTTATTCCCATAGCGGGGAGGTTTACATGAAGCCTATCCCTCGTTCGATTAAATAAAGGGATCCTATGAACCGGAAGATCAGTGTGCTGATTGTTGACGATTCCGCCGTGGTTCGGCAGGTGCTGACCGATACGTTGGAGGCGGATCCGCAGATTCGGGTCATGGGCGCTGCCCGGGATCCATTCGTGGCCGCGGATTACATCGAGAAAGAAGTGCCGGACGTTATTGTGCTTGATGTTGAAATGCCGCGGATGGATGGCCTTACTTTTTTGCACACGATTATGACCCAGCACCCGGTGCCGGTGGTTATGTGTTCGACCTTGACGGAAAAGGGGGCGGAGACGACTTTAAAGGCGTTGGAGTACGGGGCCGTCGATATAATCCAAAAACCTAAATTGGGTACCAAGAAGTTTTTGGAGGAATCTCGCATTCGAATCTGTGATGCGGTTAAGGCGGCGGCCAGGGTCGTGGTCAAGCGGACCGCCGCCGCCCCTGTTCGGCGTGTGGAAAAAAAACTTACCGCCGATGCCGTGCTCGCTCCTCCATCGGCTAAGGCAATGGTGCAGACCACGGAACGGGTGGTCGCGGTAGGAGCTTCTACGGGCGGCACAGAAGCTTTGCGGGTTTTTTTGGAGCAATTGCCCCGGGATTGTTCAGGGGTGGTCATTGTTCAGCATATGCCCGAAGGGTTTACCCGGGCCTTTGCCGCGCGCTTGGACGGCTTGTGTAGTATTAGGGTGAAAGAGGCCCAGAACGGTGATTCTGTTTTACGCGGGCAAGCGCTCATTGCGCCCGGCAATAAACATATGCTGTTGAAGCGAAGCGGGGCGCGTTATTACGTTGAAATAAAAGACGGCCCCTTTGTCTGTCGGCATCGTCCTTCCGTTGATGTCCTTTTTCGATCAACCGCAAGGTACGCCGGCAAGAATGCCATCGGGATCATCATGACCGGCATGGGAGATGACGGGGCCAGGGGGATGCTGGAGATGAAGCAGGCAGGGGCCTTTACCATTGCCCAGGATGAGGCGAGCTGCGTGGTGTTCGGTATGCCCAAGGAGGCCATTGCCCTTAACGGGGTGGATCAGGTTCTCTCCTTGGAACAGATTGCGCCTAGGATTTCCCGAATGTAAAAAAAATGGTGTCCCTAAAAAATGAGCCTGTACAAAAGGTGAAGATTATGTACATAATTTTATAAAATATATAATTAATATCAAGACCATCGGTGTATGGCGCTCTTTGCCGCGAGTGCCCCGCCTTTTTTTTATTCGATAAGGAGAGTTATGGACCTCTTGAAGGACTTTTCTCAGAAGGACATGATCGAGCAGATCATCATCCTTGATGAGATCAAAGAGACCAAGCAGGTTGAGTTGTTGCCTGAGTTGTTTAATCTGTATGTGAACCCCCTTGGCGACCATGCCGTCAATGAGATGGTTTATCATACCATCTTTGATTTGCTTGCCGGCCAGGAGCAGAAGATCATTTCAGGTTTTACCAGCAGTTCCAAGGCGGTGCAGATATTATCGGTGCGGCGGGCCGCGGATGGTGGTTCCGAAACATTAAAAGCCGCTCTGGTCAAACAGCTGGACGGTTCCGAAGATAATGAGCTTATTTCCGAGATCATTCGGGCTCTGGCCCATTTTAAAGATCCGGCCCTTATTGATGTCTTTTTGTCATATATCCAGCATGATGACTATGCGGTAGTGGCCTGGGCGCTGAAGGCTTTGGCCAGAATCCATGACCCCAAGGCCAGGGACGTGGTTATGGGGGTGGTGTCGTCCAGCCGGGAGGCCCAGGAGGTCTCCGGCGGATGCGAGTTGCGCACGGCATTGGCCATTGAGAATGTGGCTGAATTCGGTGATGAGCAGTCTGTTGATTTTCTGATTAAATATATCCATAATTCTAACCCATCTTTTAGGCGGGTGGTTATTTCCGCGCTCGCCACCATGGATGAAAAAGTACTGCCTGGCTTGGTGGCGTGTCTTGAGTCCGGCGATAAGGACGAAAAGATCATGGCCGCCAATATTATCGGTTGGTCCGGCCATAAAAAAGGCGCCGATATTCTCGTTTCCTTTCTCGATGAGGCAGAAGAACTTAATCTGAAATTTGCAATTTATGAGGCCCTGGGTCGGATTAATTCTATGCGTAGTATCGTGGGGTTGACCGACGGCCTTGATGAAAAGGACGAGTTGGTTTTGATTGCGGTGGTGACCGGTCTTGATCATCTTTGCAATCCAGGGGTGGTTAAGATGTTCAACGATGTTCTTGTTCAGGGAGACGACAAGAGCGCCCGCATATTAAAGACCATCGTCACCTCCCATGCCAGGAAACTTTTTGCCGAACTTTACCAGGCAGGTCAGCATGCGCCAAAAATGATCCAGGCGATCACCGCTTCCGGCGATCCTGAGGCGATGGCCGTCTTCCGGGCCGAACTTGAGGGAATGACCGGTGAGCAGGCTGCCCAGGATGCGCAAAGGTTGAGCGGGGCTACCGGGGCGGGTTCTACCAAAGAAAAAAGGATTTTGGCCGCCGATGACTCAAAGGCCATGCTTTTCTTTTACAAAAGCGTGGCCGCCGATCTCGGCATGGAACTGGTCACCGTGGAAGACGGCAAGCAGGCCTTTGACTTTTTGAAGGCAGACGACAAGTTCGATCTGATCATCAGTGATATGAACATGCCCAATATGGATGGCATTGAATTGACCCGTGAGATTAGGAAGCGTTCCGAATGGGCGGGGTTGCCGATCCTTATGGCCACCACCGAGTCGGAAAACAGCCAGGCCGAGCTTGCCACCAAGGCCGGAGTCAACGATTTCATTACCAAGCCCTTTTCCAAGGATGATTTCAAGGCCAAGATTGCCCAGATGTTTGGCTGAGGGACATTTTTGATTATGGAAAGTTTAGAGCCTGCTTATTGCAGGCTCTTTTTTTTGATGCTCATGGCGGATAAATTTGGGGTGGAGCCGGGAGGGTGATATGGCCGATCGGTTCGCATTCGCCTGAAATATTCAGCAAAATCAGCTGATTTTGTTTGACCTCATGCGCTTTCTTTCGTAATCTTGATCTTGCTTTGATCATAGTTACTATTTGATTTTTAAATGAAAAAGGACTGAACGAGGAGAAACAATGGCCAATTCTTTTGGAATTACCGTCAGTCGACATATTATGGACAGCCAGCGGCTCCATCCGGAGGCGACCGGTGAGTTGTCCGGCCTGTTGAGCGAGTTGATCGTTGCTGCAAAAACCATTTCCGCCGAAGTGAATATGGCCGGGTTGGCCGATATTCTCGGGATGTCCGGTAAAACCAATATTCAGGGCGAAAAGGTAAAGAAGCTGGATGAATTTGCCAACAACACCATTAAGCGGCGCATGGCCAGCTGTGGTTATATCTGTGTGATGACCTCGGAGGAAGAGGCGGACATCATCCCGGTGGCCGATGGTTGCGAGGGCAAGTATACCCTGGCCTTTGATCCTTTGGATGGCTCTTCCAACATCGATGTCAATGTCAGTATCGGCACCATCTTTTCCATCCATCGGCGCAAATCAGCGGATAAACCCCCGAGTCAGGGTGATGAGGCCGACCTGTTGCAGAAGGGCAGCGCCCAGATTGCGGCGGGTTATATCATCTACGGCTCCTGTACCATGATGGTTTTTTCTACCGGTGAAGGGGTGCATGGTTTTACCCTGGACCCCAGCGTCGGCGAGTTTTATTTGTCGCACCCGGATATGAAAATTCCGGAGAAGAGCAAGTATTACAGTGTTAATGAAGGAAACCGCCGTTATTGGGCCGATGGGGTGAGAAGTTATATCGATTATTTGAAAGAGGAAGACAAGGCAACCGGCCGCCCCTACAGTGCCAGGTATATCGGTTCCCTTGTCTCTGATTTTCACCGCAATCTCATTACCGGCGGGGTTTTTATCTATCCCTGTGACAGTAAGGACCCGACCAAACCCTATGGCAAGTTGCGCCTGCTCTATGAGGCCGCTCCCCTTGCCTTTATCGTGGAGCAGGCCGGCGGTCGGGCCATCACCGATGACGGGGTGCGGATCACCGATATCATCCCCGACTCACTGCACCAGCGGGTGCCCCTGGTTATCGGCAGCAAGCATGACGTGGATATGTTCGAGAAGTTCATGAATGGCAAGAAAGAGAAGAAATAAGCCTGCCGGATAAGATCTAAGGATAAAAAAAGCGCCGAATCCGCTGCTTGCGAGTTCGGCGCTTTTTTTATCTGTTCTGGACCTTGGCCCAGGTGTCGCGCAGGGTCACGGTCCGGTTAAAGACCAGCGCATTCGGCTTTGAGTCCAGTTGGTCGACGCAGAAGTAGCCCTGGCGCTCAAACTGGAATTGGCTGCCCGGGTCGGCCGTGTTCAGGCTATTTTCCACGCAGCAGTCGGTGAGAATGGTGAGACTCTCGGGGTTGACAAAGGATTTGAAGTCGGCCCCTTCTTTATCCGCCCCCGGGTTTTCTTCGGTAAACAGTCGGTCATAGAGGCGAACTTCGGCCTTGACCGAGTGGTTGGCCGAGACCCAGTGGATGGTGCCCTTCACCTTACGGCCGTCCGGGGCTGAGCCGCCTAAGGTTTCGGGGTCGTAGGTGCAGCGCAGTTCAATCACCTCGCCGGTTGATTCATCCTTGATCACCTCGTTGCAGGTGATAAAAAAGGCGTAACGGAACCGCACCTCCCGGCCCGGCCCCAGCCGGAAAAATTTGTTGGGCGGCTCCTCCATGAAGTCGCTTTTCTCGATATAGAGCTCGCGGGTAAAATGAAGCGGCCTGGTGCCAAGTTCCGGTTTCTGGGGATGGTTTTGGGCGGAAAGTTCCAGTTCTTTGTTTTCCGGAAAATTGGTGATCACCACCTTGAGCGGTTCCAGTACACCCATCACGCGGGGAGCCGTTTCGTTCAGCTCTTCCCGGACGCAATGCTCGAGCAGGGCAACATCCACCGTACTTTCGTTTTTGGCAATGCCGATCTTGTCGCAAAAGCTGCGGATGGCGGCCGCCGGGTAGCCTCGGCGGCGGATGCCGGAGATGGTCGGCATCCGCGGATCGTTCCAGCCCGAAACAAATCCATCGTTCACCAGCTGCAGGAGCTTGCGCTTGCTGACCACCGTGTAGTTGAGGTTCAGCCGGGCGAACTCGATCTGGCGGGGATGGCAGGGGGCCGGCAGGTTGTCCAGGGTCCAGTCGTAGAGCGGCCGGTGATCGGCAAATTCCAGGGTGCACAGGGAGTGGGTGATCCCCTCCTGGGCATCGGAGATCGGGTGGGTAAAATCATACATCGGATAGATGCACCATTTGTCGCCGGTCCGGTGGTGGCTGGCCCTTAAAATCCGGTAGAGGACCGGATCGCGCATGTTGATATTGCCGGAGCTCATGTCGATCTTGGCCCGTAATACCCGGCTGCCGTCGGCAAATTCTCCGTCCCGCATCCTCCGGAACAGGTCGAGGTTTTCTTCGGGGCTCCGCTCACGGAACGGGCTGTTTTTGCCAGCTTCGGTGAGGGTTCCGCGGTATTCCCGCATCTCGGCCGCGGAAAGATCGCAGACAAAGGCCTTGCCTTGCTGGATCAGATGCTCGGCATACTCATAAATCCGATCGAAATAGTCCGAGGCGTAATAAAGGTGCTCGCCCCAGTCAAAGCCCAGCCAGCGCACATCTTCCTGAATGGCGTTTACATATTCCTGCTCTTCCTTCGAGGGGTTGGTGTCGTCGAAGCGCAGATGGCAGCGGGCGTCGGCATGTTCCTTGCTGATTCCGAAGTTGAGGCAGATGGACTTGGCATGGCCGATATGGAGATAGCCGTTGGGCTCAGGGGGAAACCTGGTCACGATTTTATCATGTTTGCCTGATTTCAGATCCTCATCGATAATGGTCCGGATGAAGTCTTGGTGCAGAATCTCTTCGCTGCTCATAAGTTAACACCTTTTTTTGCCGCGAAACCCACGAAAAGACACGAAAGTTTAGTTTTTATTATTTCGTATCAATCATCGGCACAGCTGCCGATGATTGATATGTGGGGTGCGTGGCGAATTTTTTATCTATTAAAAATATTTTGTCACATTTTTAAGGCGGGAGACAACCACCTCTTGGCCCATCAGCTCGAATAATTCGAACATGCTCGGGCCCTTGACTTGGCCGGTGATCAGGGCGCGGGAGGCGTTGACCGGGATCCCCACCTTGAGCCCATTTTCCTCGGCAAAATCACGGGCGGCCTGCTCGGCGCTTTGTTGGTCGAAGGGGTCCAGCGCGGCAAAGCGGTCGGCCAGAATGGGCAACAGCTCTTTGAGTTCCGGGTGTTTGAGCACGTTTTTATTGAGGGCCTGTTCGTCCATGGCAAAGTCATCGGCAAAGTAGGCGCGGCCAAGGGTGGCAAAATCCTTCAAGGTGTGGAAGCGTTCCCGGCTCAGCTCGAGTACTTTGCAAAACCACTCTTTTTTCTCGTGCTCATAGGCGTCATCCCAGATGCCCGCTTCGACCAGTTCCTTTTTAACAAAAACGGCCAGCTCTGCAACCGGCATGGCCCGCAGATAATGGGCATTGATGTTGATCGCCTTGGGATCGGTGAAAAACTTGGGATCATCTTTTTTATGGTTGAAGATCGAGCTTGATTTGTTGATCCGCTCCAGGGTAAAGGCCTCGATCAACTCTTCCTTGGAAAAGATCTCCCGGTCGTCGCCGGGGTTCCAACCGAGCAGGACCAGAAAGTTTACCAGGGCCCAGGGCAAAAAGCCGTTTTTCTTGTAGAATTGCACGGCGACGATCTCGCCATGGCTGCGTTTGGAGATTTTCGCCCCTTTGATATCCATGGTCAGCGGCATGTGGGCAAAGACCGGAATCGGGGCGCCAAGCGCCTCATAGAGCAGGATCTGGCGGTTGGTGTTATCTTTATGATCCTGGCCGCGGATGATATGGCTGATCCGGTCGCGGATATCATCCACCACGTTGCAGAGCAGATAGAGGGGTTTGCCGTTGGAGCGGACAATGACAAAGTCAGATATCTCGCTGTAGGCCTGTTCGATCCGGCCCAGCACCTTATCGTTGTAGCCGACCTTGCCTTGCCGGTCCGGCACCTTGAAGCGAACCACGGCCGGGATGCCGGCCGCTTCTTTTTCGGCCACCTGCTCCGGGGTAAGGTTGCGGCAGGCGCCGTCATATTTCACCTCTTGTTTGGCGGCCAGGGCCGCCTCTCGTTTGGCGTCGAGTTCTTCCTTGGTGCAGAAACATTTGTAGGCGTGGCCTTCGGCGATAAGCCGGTTGGCGGCGGCCACATGCTCGCCGGCAAATTCGGTCTGGAAATAAGGGCCTTCATCCCAGTCGATTCCCAGCCATTCCAACCCTTCGATGATTCCATCAATGGATCCCTGGGTTGAGCGTTCGACATCGGTGTCTTCAATGCGCAGGATAAGTTTGCCGCCGTGCTTGCGGGCATAGAGCCAGTTATAAATGGCGGTGCGGGCTCCACCGATATGGAGGTAGCCGGTGGGGCTGGGCGGGAAACGTAATCTGACCTCTGACATTGTTTTCTCCTTAAAATATGCAGAACGCAGATGATGTTTGCTGAATTGGCAAATTCCGCGTTTTAAATTTTTTGTTAATATTAATTATAGAATCTGACTTTATATATCGTTTTACCTTGATATTCAATAGGATCTTCTTGGAAAATCATGGTTTATTGCCGCCACCGGGCAGGCAAGGACGAAACATTTTGGTGTTTATTTCTGCGTGTATTGATTTATGGCTGAGGGATATATATAATAAGTTATATAAGATTTTGAAGTTTGATCTTTATTTAGTAGTTGACCCATGACGTCGGAGGTGAAGACATGATCTTAGATCCTACCGCAACCGGTGCTCAAAACAATATCCGTACCGATCGCCCTGAGCCCTATTCCGGCTCGGAACAAGCCAACCGCACTCGAACCCGGCGCCAAGAGTCGAACCAGACCAGTGAAGTGTCGCCCGACGTGGTAAACGAGATATCCGCCGCCGCCCTTGAGGCTTCCCGGGCGTTGAGTCAGGCCTCGCAGACCGCTGATCAGAATCCTCCGGAAGATATGGTGCGCGCTTCTGAGCGGAGGGAGGAGCCGCCGCCCGCCCCACGGGAACAACCGCCGCCGGCCCAAGAGCAACGCAGAAGCATTGATCTGGTTGCCTGATAAAAAACGTTGCCGCGCCCAGAGGAGGTTGGCTGTAGAGCCGGCCTCCTCTTTTTTTTTGTCCTAAAAGCCCAGCTCCCTTAAGAAACGGGGGTTGCTGGTCCAGTCTTTTTGCACCTTGACCCAGAGTTTGAGCAGCACCTGCTGATCGAGAAGCGTTTCGATCTCCTGCCGGGCCGCGGTGCCTATCTGCTGCAGTTTCTTGCCGCCTTTGCCGATGATGATTCCCTTTTGGGAGCTTCGTTCCACATGAATGGTGGCGTGGATGGTGACAATCTGCTTATTCGGGTTTTCTTTGAAACTTTCAATGGTTACCGCGGTTGAATAGGGAATCTCCTGGCCGGTCAGGAGGAAGATCTTTTCCCGGATCATTTCCGCCACGATAAACCTTTCGGTCACATCGGTGGGGATATCGTCCGGGTAAAGGCGGGGACCGGTAGGCAGCAGTGCGCAAAGTTCTTCGATCAGCAGGTCGGTGCCATCGCCCTCCATAGCCGAAACCGGCAGAATGGTCTTGAAGTCAAAGAGCTTCTGGTACGCCTCAATGATGGGCAGCAGGTTTTCCTTGTCAACCATGTCGACCTTGTTGATCAGCAGCACGGTCGGGGTTTTGCAGCCTTCAAGATGTTTGATTGTCGAGGTTTTTGGGTCGGGCAGCGGCATGGTGACATCCACCATGAACACAATAACATCGACATCGGCCAGGGAATCAAGGGCGATCTTGACCATTTCCAGGTTCAAGGGATTATGGGCTTTATGGATGCCCGGGGTGTCGAGCATGACGATCTGATAATCATCGCCGTTGACGACCCCGAGGATACGGTTGCGGGTGGTTTGCGGTTTTGGGGAGACAATGGATATTTTCATGCCCAAAAGGGTGTTGAGGAGGGTGGACTTGCCAACGTTGGGAGGGCCGACCAAGGCCACCATGCCTGATTTAACTTGTTCTATTGTGTTTTCCATGAGTTCTTTAATTTAAGGTTCAACTGGATGACGGAAAATATTTCGGTCATCAAAATTAAGGGTGGTTTTACGTAACTCTTGAGGGTGATTCATTTTTCAATGGATTGCTAAATAACAGTTTTTTAGTGATTTTTCACTTATTATTAGTCCATAATAAAATATATTATATACTAATGGTAACGGTAATTCTTGTTGATATAAGTCAATGGCTGGCGGGATGATGGATGATATAGTCAGAGTAATGATACAGTTGTGAAGTTATCTGGAAAAATGGTTGAGTATCAGTGTATCATGTAAGAGTCTATTTGTAGTATTAGCGTACTTTTTAGTGATGCAAAAAAGGACATTGAGGTTGATATGAAGATCTTGGTCGTTGATGACAGTCGTTCCATTCGAAAGGGTTTGCGTCAACAGTTGGAAACAAACGGCTTTGAGATTCAAGAAGCAGTTGATGGGCTTGATGCGCTAGGCAAGATCAAAGAGTTTAAGCCGGATTTGGTTACCATGGATATCGATATGCCGGTGATGGACGGCTTTAAGGCCACCGCGGCTATACGGGAAACCGAGTTCGGCAAGGAACTGCCCATTATTTTTTTAACCAGTCATGACAGCCTTAAAGAGCGTGAACATGGGTTTTATCTGGGGGCGGTGGAATTTATTTCCAAGTCATCTCCTGCGCCGTGGCAGGAGGTTGTCATGGCTGTTAATCGCATGTTGCGCTGTCAGGCCTTGCCGGAAAATTTTACGGTATTAGTGGTGGAGGATAATGACGTCACCCGCAGAATACTGGTCAATATCTTTAGTCAGAACGGGTTGCAGGTGCTGGAAGCCATCAATGGAAGAGAGGGATTGGCTCTTGCGGAAAAAAATCGGGCTGATATTGATCTGGTTATCACCGATTATATGATGCCGGAGATGAACGGCGGGGAACTTTGCTTAAAACTGCGTAATAATTTGGGCTTTAGGCATACGCCGATTATTTTTCTGAGCGGGGTTAATGAAAAAAGCTGGATTTTGGAGATGTTTCGCACCGGGGCAACTGATTACATCATGAAGCCTTTTGTCAAGGAGGAGCTGCTCGCCAGGATAAAGGTTCATATGGAGCAGTGGCAATTGGTCAAGGAGCTGAACTCCACCGTTGCCGAGTTGGAAAAGATGAACAAGCTCAGGGATGAGTTTGTGGGCATGGCCACCCATGATCTGAAAAATCCACTGAACGGGATTATGGGTTTTTCCCACCTGATGAAGCAGGATGGTTCTTTGCCTCAAAAACATCATAAAATGTTAGAGACCATCCATACTTCTTCCGTGCTCATGCTCGATATTGTTAACGACATTCTTGCCTTAAGCAAATTGGATGCCCATGATGACGACCCGGTAAGCGAGCCTCTTCAGCTGCTGTCCGTTATCAATACAGCGGTTGCCGGAATCCAGCAGACTGCTTTTAAGAAAGGCGTTGTTCTTGAGGTTGAGAATCTCTGTTCCTGTGATGCCGTTATTGACGGTAATCGTCATGCCTTTCTTCGTATTTTGAATAATCTTTTATCAAATGCCATCAAGTTTACCCCGGCCAACGGTAAGGTGAGACTTGTGCTGGGAATGGTTGCGGGGAAGGAAGTCTATGTCTCGGTCGCCGATACCGGGATCGGTATCCCTGAAAGTATGGTGGATAAACTTTTCGACAGGTTTACCAAGAGCGCCAGGAATGGCACCGACGGTGAGGCGGGAACCGGGCTGGGACTTGCTATTACCAAGCGGCTGGTTGAGAAACTGGCCGGCTCTATTGAGGTAATAAGTAAGGAGGGGGAGGGAAGCAGTTTTCGTCTGACTTTCCCGTTTTCGTCAAAGGCGTAACAACTTAGTTACGATTTGAAATATTATTTTCTGTTATTGTCGGCAGTTATTCCTCTGTTTTATTGTAGCCCCGGCCTTGTTTTTTTATCTCTATCATTCCGATACCGAGCTTTCTTGCTCTGCTGCGCGCAAAGAGTATGCCCCGTTTTTTATGGAAATTTGCGATATGTTATTAGGGTGTTCTTTTTCCTGTTGATGTCGGCGCGTTGAAAATACGGGATAAGTTAGGTCTTGTTTAAGGTGCTGCAGCTCCTTGATTTTGGGCATTGACGAGTTGGGAAAATGATGACAAAGGCATCAATAGCTGGTACACCTTGGCCAAACTTTCCTATTTTTCCCCAAGGCAGCTTAGGTTGCTGCCCTCTGTTTTTTAGCAAATTCAACATAAGAGTATCGGCATGTCGTTGCAGGGTAAGATCATTGAGTATATCGAACAGGGCCGATTTATCTGCGCCATGGTGGTTGAAGACGGGGCAAAACGGTTACGCCTGGTCAATCAGAATGACCGGGAGGTCAATCTGCCCGTGGCCCGCTTGGTTCATCAAACCAAAGTCTCTTACCCTGCAAAGCTTGGCCGGAATGAAATGATAAAGTTGCTCAAGGAGACAGACCAGAGGCGGACCTTGATGATGCAGGAGATCTCCCTTGAAGAGATCTGGCAGGTGGTGGTTGAGGAGCAAGGGCAGAGCTTTACCCCGCAGTTTCTTGCCGGGCTTTCTTTTGGGGATGATGCCGAAGACGATCAGGTTGCCGCTTTTTTACGGATTATTTTTGTCGATCGCCTTTATTTTAAATATAAAGAGGGCTTGGTTGTCGCTCATTCCGCCGAGGTTGTGGAACAGCTTAAGGCAAAGCAGCAAAAGGAAAAACAGCATCAAGCCCTGCTCGATCAAGGTGTTGAGAATTTGCGCCGGATGCAGGACGGCAAGGAGCCGGGTGATTGGCCGGAGCGGGAACTCTGTCTGGCCATGATCCGCGATTATTATCTGTTCGGCAATGAGGCCGAAGAAAGTGGCCTTGGCCGGGAATTATTGAAAAAGGCCGGTCTGCATCGGCCCCATGATGTTTATCATCTTCTGGTTAAGGCCGGCATCTGGCACAAGGATGAAAATGTTGCCCTGCTGCGCTATGACCTTCCGGTGGAGTTTGGCGAGGCGCTTTGTCAAGAGGCGGCGGTGGCTGAGCCTTCGGCCGCCGAGTTGCTGGCCGCCAAGCGCAAGGATTTTCGCGCCTTACCGCTGCTGACCATTGATGGCTCCGCCACCCGGGATTTTGACGATGCCCTGCATATCGAAAAAAGAGGGGACAATTTTCTGGTGGGCATCCACATCTCCGATGTGGCCTATTATGTAAAGCCCGATAGCGCTCTTTATCTGGAGGCGTCGAAGCGGATGACCTCCATTTATTTCCCCGAGCGGCAGATCCCCATGCTGCCGCCCCAGCTTTCCGAAGGGGTTTGCAGTCTGATCGCCGGCAAGGCCAGGCCGGCGATGAGTTTCATGGTCTTGCTCTCGCCGCGGGGCGAGGTGTTGGAGTATGAGATAGTCTCAAGCGTGGTTGAGGTGAAACGGCAGCTAAGCTATGACGAGTCGGACCAGATGGCTGGTGATGATCCCGAGTTACGGGATCTGGCCAAGCTGGCTGACCAGCTTCTTCGGCGGCGGCTGGAGGCCGGGGCTCTGATTCTGCCGATTCCGGATGTCAATGTCCGACTCGGTCAAGATAATGCGGTCTCGTTAGTGCTGGCGCCGGTTGACACCCTTTCCCGCAGCCTGGTGCAAGAATTCATGGTGTTGGCCAACACCCTGGCCGCCGAGTATGTGGCCGACCGGCAGGCCCCCGGCCTTTTCCGGGCCCAGGCCGCTCCGCATCAGCGTTTTATCCAAGGCATCGACAAGGATCTTTTTACGATATTCAGGCAGCGTAAGCAACTCAAGCCCGGGGAGCTTCTCACCTACCCCAAGCCCCATAGCGGGGTCGGCGCCACGCAGTACACTACGGTTACTTCCCCCATCCGTCGTTTTTGGGATCTGGTCATGCAGCATCAGATCGGGACGCTCCTGCTCTGTCGGGGGCCGTTGTTCAATGAGGATGCGATGCAGGGGGTCATCGGTTTGATGTCAACGGTGATGCCCAAGGTTAATCAGGTCAGGCGCTGGCGGCAGCGATATTGGCTGCTGAAATACCTTGAGCCGAAACTGGGAAATCGTTTGCGGGCCCTGATGGTTAATAAGGGGCCGCGGCGGGTCAATCTGGTTTTAGAGGATTGTCTGCTTGATGTGGATATGCCGCCCAGCCAGGGGATCAATGCCCGGCCGGGCGATATGGTGAGCATTAAACTGGCCAAGGTTGATGCCCTGGACAATGTTTTGAACTTTGAGTGGTGAGTAAAAAAAAGGCTGGTCCGCCTTGCGGGCCAGCCGATAACGGTCTCAATCGTAGATGATGCAGTTCCAGCGTGAGAGGAGTTCCTCGGTTTCTTCATCGAGCTTATGGGCCACTTCGTGGATCTGGTATTCGTGGCCGCATTTATTGCATTTCATGCGGATGCGCCAGCATGATCTGGCAACCTCGAGCTTTCCCTTGCATTTATCACATTCCATAATCCTGTCCCAATGTTATTACTTGAGAAGGCTTTCTCTGGTGAAAATGGCTTCCAGGGGGTAACCTTTTTCCGCCAGGGCCTCGGCGCCGCCTTCCTGGCGATCGACAACCGTAATCACCTGGCCCACCTTAAAGCCCTGGGCTTCAACCCGCTCGATAACCTGGAGCAGGGTGCCGCCGGTGGTGACCACGTCCTCAAGCAGGGCGACGGTGCAGCCGGCCGGCATGTTTTTCAGCCCTTCGATGTATTGGCCGGTGCCGTGGCCTTTTGATTCTTTGCGGACAATAAAGGCCGGGATCGGGGCATTTTCAAGAAAACTGGCGATGGACGCCGCTGTAACCAGCGGGTCGGCGCCAAGGGTCATCCCGCCTACCGCATCGATTTTTTTCGGGCTTTTTTGGATAGTCTCAAAGATAAGTTTGCCGCAAAGATAGGCGCCTTCCGCGGAAAGGGTGGTCTGTTTGCCGTCGATGTAGAAATCAGACTCCTTGCCGGAAGAAAGGGTGAAGGTGCCTTCGCGATATGATTTTTCAAGAAGAAGTTTTTTAAGTTTTTCTTTGTCGCTCACTGAAACATCCTTTTTGCAAATAGTTATTAAGGAGGTAGTTGAACTACCATCTTATAATAATGGGCTGAATTGTGCTACTTCATCTTTTTGAAGTAGGTGGCCAGGTTTGCCTTGCTGCTGATTGTCGGTTCGATCAGCCCTTCTTTTGACGACATGGCGATCATTACCCCCGGGCCGTGCCCGGCCAGCACGCAGCTTGCATGTACCACAATTCCGATCACCACGCTACCGGTTTTGTAGATCCGGCCGTAGGTGGCATCGGCGTCGATGATGGCGACAAAATCCCCCAGGCGCAGGTCCTCCAGGCCATACTCTTCGACGGTCGGCGCATCAAACAGCTGAATATCGTAATCGCCGGTATGGCTATGGCTGGAACCGATGCCCGATCCCATGATCTTGGCCGGAACCTTGTGGGTAACCGGTACTTCCAGTTTGCCGTTTTTGAGCTTTTTGAGCGGCATGGCCGCAACCAGGGCCGGGTCCATGTTCATGATCTTGACGCCGTCGATCTCTTTGAGCTGCAGGCCGCAGCCGCAGGCCTTGATTTGGATCTTGTCGCCGATGGTCAGGTCTTCGAGCACCTTTTTGTCGAAATCGATGAGCACGTGTTCGATACCGCCGTGTTTGCCGGTCACCCGGCCGGTTTTGCCCTTGGCGTCGCCGGAAACTACCTTGGCCACGTTGCCGACACAGGAAAAGATGTTCAGGGCGCGGTTGGGGCCGGCGGTGCCGCCCTTGTCGGTAAGATTACTGATGCTGACCCCCGGTTCCACATGGTCGCCGAATTTTTCCCCGGCCAGATCGCCGATCCGCAGGTTATAGGTGATGCCGCCAACCCCGGGATAAACGTCGGAATAGCCGTCCGGGTTGATCCGGTACGGGTTGACGCCGCCAAGGGGAGAAGTGATTTCGCCGATCACCGATTGGCAGACAAGCAGCTCTTTATTGGTTTTTATCTCCATGTCTGACTCCTGATTTGTAGTTTGTTCTGGTAAAATGCCACGCCTTTCCCGGAAATGTTGACGTTTACCCATTAATTGTAATGGCGTCAACCATCCTTTGGCTTCAGGGGTAAATCGGGTTGGGCGTCAGGCCGGCTCCTGGGCGACGCCGGCGAGATTCCTGGTTAGCCGCCCAGAACCGGAAAAAGTTGTTTCAGGCCATTAGCGATGAATTCCACGCCCACCGCCGCCATGATCAGACCCATGAGCCGGGTCACCACGTTGATGCCGGTTTTGCCGAGCAACCTGGCAATGGCGGGGGCCAGGCGGAAGGAAAGGGCGGTTAAACAAACCAGGAGTATGATCACCCCGAGCAGCCAAAGATAATGGGTTATCGAGGCATAGCGTTGGGCATAGAGGATAACGGTACTGATTGCCCCGGGCCCGGCCAGGAGCGGGGTGGCCAAGGGAACCACCGCCACGTTTTCGCGCTCGGCCGAGTCGCGTTCTTCCTCTCTGGTCTGCCTGACCTGACTCATCTTGGCGTGCAGCATGGAGATGGCCATGAGCAGGATCAGGATGCCGCCGCCGACTCGGAAAGAGCCCACTGAAATCCCGAAGAAACGGAGGATGGTCTCGCCGCTGAACAGAACAACGATGAGGATCATGCCCATGGCCATGGAAGCCATGAAGCCGTTTTTGTTGCGCAGTGTTTCTTCTTGATCCACGGTCAGGTTGATAAAGATCGGGATGGCCCCCACCGGATTGACAATGGCCAGCATCGCGGCAAAGAATTTAAGATATTCACTGATGTTTCCCGTTTCCATGGCTGATCCCCGGTTAAGTTTCCGGTTGTTCTCCTGATAACTTGCTGTGTTGCGGGGCTGATTTTTCCTTTTCGATTATTCCCGCGGTCATCACAAAACGCATGGCTTTGTCCATGGGCATATCCAGGGGAATAAGTTGATCGACGGGCACCATGACCGTATAGCCTCCGATCTGGTAGCTGAAAGGGAAATAGACCGCGACCTTGCCGGTGACCGCCTCGGTTTTAAGAAAGGAGAGATTGCGCTTGGTGACAAAGCCGACCATGGTTATGTCGTTGCCGAAGTTGACCGCCACCACCTGGCGCGGGCCCTTGCTTTTTCCTTCCAGCAAAAAGGAGAGAAACTCCCGGATCGAGCCGTAAATGCTTTTGACCAGCGGCATTCGGTAGATGATTCCCTCGAATCTGTCGGCAATGGCCTTGATCAGGATGAATTCCATCATCAGGCCGACCAAAAAGATCATGGCCAGACTGGCCGCCACTCCCATGCCGGGTCGATACCACTGGGCCGGCAGCACCACTTGGATGATGTCGCCGAAGAAGGACTCCGCCGCCGCCATTACCCAAAAAAAGAGGTAGATAGTTGCCGTGATCGGCAGCAAGGCGACAAGGCCGGTGAAGAAGGTTTTGTTGAGGTTTCGGAGGGAGAGCATGGCGTACTGTAATCCTTTGTTTGTTGGATGGATAAATTAAAAAAATGCCATGTCAAAGTATATAATCTAAATCCTAAAGAAGCATAAATATTCCTTTATAACCGCCGATTTTTTTTGATTGGTCAGGATGCGGCCGCGGTTGATCGAGTCCCTTTTGTCGGCGGGCCGCTCTGTTGGGGCGCCCTGATTTAAAAGTGATCGGGCAATTAGTCGGTTGGCTGATTAACCAGGCGTTGCAGATATCGTTGGGCCCACAGATCATTTGGGTTGAGGCGCAATACATTTTGAAATTCATTAATGGCCTTGCCGGTCATCCCGCTCGCACTGTAGGCCATTGCCAGATTAAATCTGATGTCGGGGTTTTTCGGGCTTAAATCCCTGGCCTTTTCAAATAAGGCAATGGCCTCGTAGGTTTTATTATTCCGGGCCAGAATAGCCGCAAGATTTACCATGGCTTCCAGGTTTTTCGGGTTTGCGGCAAGATTTTTTTTAAAATATTTTTCAGCCTGGTCGAATCGGCCCATTTTCACATAGGTGTTACCGAGATTTGAATAGACGTCGTAATAATCCGGTTTCATGGCCAGCGCTTTTTCAAAGTGCAGGATTGCTTGCTGAAAGTCACCTTTCTCCAGGTAGGTGTTGCCGAGATTGACATGGGCATTGACGAAATCCGGCTTAAGGATAAGCGCTTTTTGAATTTCCTCGATTGATTGGGCAAAAAGTTTGTTGTCCCTGAGCACCACTCCGTAATTGTTATGGGATCTGGCATTATTGGGGGCGACATTTACACAGCTCTGCCAGAACTTCATCGGCGAGCGCCAATCCTCATTGCGGGCATAGGTGAAGATGGAAAGAATGATTATCAGGCCGGACATCGTAACCTTGGCCCCCAGCGGGATCGTCGGCCGTCTTTTCAGTAGAAGGGCCAAGAGTGCCGGGCAGATGAACATGATCGGCACATAGGTCCGGTGTTCAAAGATAATTTCGAGGTTAACAAAGGATGATTCTATCAGGAGGTTGCCCAGGTACCAGAGCAGGGCAAAGGAGATAAGGCGGTGTTTTTTGGCGGTTAAAACAGCGGCGACAATCATAGCGCTCAAGATGATCGCCGCGCATAATGTGGTGGGGGGCGAAAGAAGGGAGTGGGAAATAACAAAGTCATGCTCCAGGCTTAAGCGGCCCGGGGTTGGGAACACAAAGAGGGTGAGGTAAAAAAGAACCACCCGCAGTTCGGTTAAAAGCCGTTGCTGCAGGTTGAAGTCCCTGTGGGCAAAGGATGAGGTCAGCCGCTCGGGGGAAGGGGCGCCGAGGTAAAAAAAGAAAAGCAGGGCCGCAAGAAAAATAGCGATGGGAATCGCTTTGTAAAGCCAAGTTCGCTTCAAGTCCTGGACAAAATACCATTCATAGAGCGCGATAAAAAAGGGGAGGCTTGCGGCATTTTCTTTTGAGCCCATTGCCAGCAGGCCGGCAAGCCCGGAACCGATCAACAGCAAGATCTGGTTTTTGCCCTCGCCGCTTCGTGCCCTGGCGTAAAGGTAGAGGCTTAACACAAAGAACAGGGCGGCCAGGCTGTTCATCCGCTGGATGATATAGGTGACGGACTGGGTGTTGAGCGGATGGACAAGCCAGAAAAGGGCGGAACTGAGCCCAATGAATAAGTAATGGGATTTGTGTCTTAAAATGGGGCCGGACAAGGTGGTGCACAGCAGCAGATACAAGAACACCGCAGTGAGGACATGGATGGAGATATTAAAAAGATGATATCCCCTGGGGTGGTAGCCATCTATATAATAGTTCAATGCCAGGCTGATATTGGCCACCGGTCTGTTTTTTGACGGACTTTTAAAGGCGGCCTCTTTCAACCCTTGCCAGGTTATCTCCGTAAGCCGGATGTGTGGGTTTTGTCTGATATGGCGATCGTCATCAAGGTAGAAAGGGGCGTCGAGGGTGTTGGCATATAATAGGAATCCGGTGACAATGAGCAGGGCCAGACTGAGAAGATGCTGTTGTTTGATGGTCAGTTTCATGGGGGGTAAGGGTACTCCCTGCAACTTTATAAGTAAGTTCGGCGGTTAATCTTTATGCGGGACAGCCGACTGTTCTGTTCATAATAATTGATATCCGTTTGCGCAAGCGTTTTGGTGGTGATGGGTCAATCAGGCAACGGCTCCCCCCTGATCGTCATCCGGATCGGTGAAGAGCTGGCTGATTAACATGGCGGGGATGGGGGCCAAGTGATTCTTTATATAGATGCGGCTGCTTGGCGTTATCCTTATCACGCGGTGTGGTTTTCTACCCTTCCGGGAAGAGCAGGCTGAAGCTAAAGGTGCTGCCTTGACCTTGTGTACTCTCAAGGCTGATTTCGCCTCCCATCATTTCGACCAGTTTGTGGGCCAGGGCCAGGCCAAGGCCTGAGCCACCGTAACTGCGGGTTGTAGAGCCGTCGGCCTGGCCGAAAACTTCAAAGATGGTCCGCTGCTTATCTTTGGCGATCCCTATCCCGGTATCAGCCACCGAGAAATGAACTAGTTTTTTGGTCCCAGCGGTTGTCGGCTCACCCTTTACCGCAACTACAACCTCCCCGCTTTGGGTAAACTTGATTGCGTTGTCAATAAGATTGCTCAGGGTCTGCCGCAGCTTAATTAAATCTCCGACAGCGCGCAGGGGCAGTTGCGAAAGGCTGGATCGGAGTGTAAGGTGTTTTGCCCGGGCCTGGTCGGCAAACGAATCGACCGTATGTTCCACCAGTTCTTTGATGGAAAAAACGTGATGGCCCAGGGTTTCCTGGCCCGCTTCCAGCCAGGCCAGGTCCAGGATCTTGGTCAGGATCGTGAACAGGGAGGCGCCTGATTCGTTAATCACCTGGAGGTAGCGCCGCTGCTGGTCGGTAAGTTCGGTTTCCAGGGCAAGGTTGCTCATGCCCAGGATATGATTCATCGGGGTGCGGATTTCGTGGTTCATGTTGGCGAGAAATTCGCTCTTGGAACGATTGGCCGATTCAGCCGTCTCTTTTGCCTCGAGGAGAGCCTGCTCGGCCTGCTTGCGGATGGTGATGTCGCGGACCACGGCCAGCAGCCGTTGTTGGCCGCCAATGTTGGTGCATTTGAGGCTGACCTCAACCCAGAAGATTTTTCCCTGGTGGTTCTTGGCCAGCCATTCAAAGAGCTGGGGTTCGCCCTCGGTGGCCCGCTCCACATACTGCCGGGCGAGAGTCATGGGGCATGGGTCGGTGCCGGCGCTAAGATCTTCCACCGTCAGGCGGCAAGCCTCTTCCTTGTTTATGCCGTATATTTCCGTCATTTTTTGGTTAACATCCAGGATTGCCCCGGTTCGGCATTCCTGCACGAAGATGGCATCGTTGACGTTGTCGAAAATGGTTCGGTAATTTTCCTCTGAGATTTGCAGGGCCTTGGCGGTTTCCTTATGTTTTTCCATTTCCGTCCGCAGCTCTTCGGTTCTTTTTGCCACCATTTTTTCAAGATCTTCCCGATAGCGGCGCAGTTCTTTTTCCATGGCCGACTTGTAGAGGGCCATCTCGATGGTGGAATGAAGCAATCTTTCTTCAAAGGGTTTTAACAGGTAGCCGTAAGGGGTGGTGATCTTGGCTCGCTGGAAGGTCTGCGCGTCGGTGTTGGCGGTTAAGTAGATTACCGGGACGCTATACTTGGCCAGAATGGCTTCCGTGGCCTCGATTCCATCCATTTTGCCTTTGAGCGCAATGTCCATCAGGATCAAATCCGGCCGGAGTTGACCGGTCATGGCAATTGCCTCGGGGCCGGTTTGCGCGATCATCGGCACCTCATAGCCCAGGTTTTGCAGCCGTGACTGGATTTCCATGCCGATGATGGTTTCATCCTCTACTACGAGAATTTTATGGGAGTGGCCGGGGGTAAACATCGAGTAGATCTCCAATGGTTAACCGTGCAAAATAATAGTTCAAAAATATTATACATCCATACGGGACTCTTTCGCGGTCTGGCTGTTGAAATTTATTTCCCAGGTGGTGCCGTTGCCGTTTCTGCAGCGGTAAGAGGCGTCCAGTTGGGACGCCAGGTTGATGATCAGCCTGAAGCCAAGGGTGTCCGAGGTGTTGTCTATTCTGGTTTCTTTAGGTAGGCCGATGCCGTTGTCACTGACCACCATGGAGATGGTGCCGTCAGCCTGTTTTTTTGCCGA